>ENA-UEOZ01000206-UEOZ01000206.1-human-gut-metagenome-genome-assembly--contig:-NODE-206-length-46256-cov-8.424089_pt1 | contig 46256 bp, 33 predicted proteins | sample MGYA00242898_ERZ507912 | MGnify/ENA primary metagenome ERZ507912 (study PRJEB26167, sample SAMN06115410) | human gut metagenome | host: Homo sapiens | place: China:Chongqing | collected 2016-04-27... | reverse complement strand
TGTCCAGAGGGAGAGAGGGGGGAGTCGAAACACCCCTCTCACCCTCTGGCCCAGCGGAGCGACCCCGGCGGCGATGCAGCTTGCAAAAGGCATCAGACCTGCCCTACGCGACCGCCCTCTGTGCGGGAAAAGACGATTTAGAATTGCCTCCGCTTTGCTCTGGCAATCGCAGCGGAAGAATTATTTTTTATTCGCGTTTGGACGGGTTGCGGCTCCCAGCGTCTGCTGCGGCCCTTGAGCGGGCCTTGCATCCTGCTGGCCGCTGCCCCAACAGCTCCTCCCTGTTTCCGCCACAGGCGGCGGTCGTCGCCGTTGCACGCTCTGCGGAGCGCTCCAAACGCATTTTCACGGGAGGGGCCGTTCCGGTGAATTGCATCGGATACCGGAATTGCATTTTGCGGGGAGTTCCCTCTCCACAAATTTCTGGACAGAGCACCGCATTCTGTGTATAATATATAGGATAAGGCCGCCGGGACTGCCGCGGCCTGTAAAATGGCGGCGGGCACTGCCCGCTCCCCGGAACAAAAGAGGAACCATTCGTGAACGAGAAACCCAAAGAGACCAGAGCGCGGGTCTACCTGCGCCGCGCTGTGCTGGCGGCACTGGATGCCGCCATCGTGGCGTTCAGTTTTTATTTTGCGCTGCTGCTGCGGGCCGACGGTGCGGTGGAAGCCGCCTGGTGGCCCCACAACCTTGCCATCCTGTACCAGAACCTGCCCTGGATCGTGGCTGTGTATGTGGCCAGCTTCCTGCTGGGCGGGCTGTACTCGGTGCTGTGGAAGTACGCGGGCGAGCGGGACCTGCTGCGCCTTGCGGTCATGGTGGCGGTGCCCACCGGCATCGTGTATGCGGTCAACCGGCGGTGCATCCACGGTGTGCTGTTCAACTCGGCCAACTGCATGGCGGCGGTGCTCATCCTGCTGCTGGTGGGCGGCAGCCGTCTGGCATGGCGGCTGTTTTTGAACCACCCGCTGGGCGAGCGCCTGCGCGGCGCGGCCAGCCGCGACCCCAACCGCCCCGTGATGATCGTGGGCGCGGGCGAGGCCGGGGCCTGGGCCATCAACGTGTGCAAGACCAACAAGCAGTATGGCCGCCCGGTGCTGGCCGTGGACGATGACCCCGCCAAGCTCCACCAGACCATCCACGGCGTGCCGGTCAAGGGCACGCTGGAGCAGATCCCGGAGCTGTGCAAGCGCTACGGCATCCACACCATCCTGGTGGCCATCCCCACCCTGCGGGGCAGCCGCCTGAACCACGTCATCGACCTGTGCGTGAGCACCCACTGCGCGGTGCAGATGCTCAGTGACCCCCAGCTGGTGGGCAGCGGTGCACCCCAGCAGGGGGCTTTCCGGGAGCTGAACCCGGCGGACTTTTTGTCCCGCGACGAGGTGACGCTGGACATGGAGAAGATCTCCGGCTACCTCACCGGCAAAACGGTGCTGGTGACGGGCGGCGGCGGCTCCATCGGCTCGGAGCTGTGCCGGCAGGTGATGCGCTTCCACCCGGGCAAGCTGCTCATCTTTGACATCTACGAGAACTGCGCCTACGAGCTGCAGATGGAACTGCAGCAGAAGTACGGCCGGGATATCCCGGTGACCGTGCTCATCGGCTCCATCCGGGACAAAAAGCGGCTGGACGAGGTGTTTGAGACCTACCACCCCACGGTGGTGTTCCACGCGGCGGCCCACAAGCATGTGCCGCTGATGGAGGTCAGCCCCGCCGAGGCGGTCAAGAACAACGTGCTGGGCACCAAGAACCTGCTGGTGAGCGCCAGCGAGCACGGGGTGGAGCGGTTCGTGCAGCTGTCCACCGACAAGGCCGTCAACCCCACCAGCGTCATGGGCTGCACCAAGCGCATCTGCGAGATGCTCATCCAGACCTTTGCGGGCAACACCGACATGAAGTGTGTGGCGGTGCGGTTCGGCAACGTGCTGGGCAGCCACGGCAGCGTCATCCCGCTGTTTGAAGCCCAGATCAAAAAGGGCGGCCCGGTCACCCTGACCGATGAGAACATCGAGCGCTACTTCATGACCATCCCGGAGGCGGCCCAGCTGGTGCTGCAGGCCGGTGCCCTGGCCGAAAGCGGCAACATCTATGTGCTGGACATGGGGGAGCCGGTCAAGATCATGGACCTTGCCAAGCAGCTCATCCGCTTTTACGGCTACGAGCCGGGCGTGAACATGGAGATCCGGGTGGTGGGCCTGCGCCCCGGCGAGAAGCTCTACGAAGAGCTGATGATGGACGAGGAGCAGGACAAGATGCGCCGCACCCAGCACAACAAAATTTTTGTGGCAAGCCCCCGCACCATCGACCTGGCGCAGTTCTACGAGCAGCTGCAGGCGCTGGAAGCCGCCGCCGCCCACAACGACGAGGGCGTGGTGAAGCAGCTTGCCGCCATGATCCCCACCTTTACCCCCACCCGCGAGAACCTGAAGCTGTAATGCTGGCTGGGGTCTGGATGCGATGCACGGCCTCGCCCTCTCCGTCACGCCTACGGCGTGCCACCTCTCCCAAAGGGAGAGGCCTTGGCAGTGCGGCAAAGCTCCTGGTTACGCCAGGGGCTCTCCCTTTGGGAGAGCTGGCAAACCCGCAAGGGTTTGACTGAGAGGGCGAGGCTGCTGATGTGAGAGGGCGAGCCAGCGACCCAAATCGCTCAGACCTTAATGATATAAAAACTAGAGAGGGATGTAACTATGGAAAAGAAACCGTTCCTGACCGAGGCCATGGCACAGGAGATCATTCAGGATGTGCCCACGCCCTTCCACGTTTACGACGAAAAGGGCATCCGGGAAAATGCCCGCCGCATCAACAAGGCGTTCAGCTGGAACAAGGGCTTCAAGGAGTATTTTGCCGTCAAGGCCCTGCCCAACCCCGTCATCCTGCAAATCCTGCAGGAAGAGGGCTGCGGCGTGGACTGCTCGTCCCTGACCGAGCTGATGCTCAGCGAGGTGTGCGGCTTTACCGGCAGCGATATCATGTTCTCGTCCAACCAGACCCCCGTGGAGGACATGCAAAAGGCCTATGAGCTGGGTGCCTACATCAACCTGGACGACGCCACCATGGTGGACTTCCTGGACCGGGTGGCCGGTGTGCCGGAGACGGTGTTCTGCCGCTACAATCCGGGCGGCACCTTCAGCCTGGGCGAGAGCGAAGAGGGCTTCCAGGTGATGGACAAGCCCGGCGATGCCAAATACGGCATGACCGAAGAGCAGATGATCGACAGCTACAAAAAGCTGATGGCCAAGGGCGCCAAGCACTTCGGCATCCACGCCTTCCTGGCGTCCAACACCATCTCGGATGCCTATTACCCGGAGCTGGCCGCCATCCTGTTCCGGCTGGCGGTGCGGGTGCACGAGGCCACCGGTGCCCACATCGGCTACATCAACCTGTCCGGCGGCGTGGGCATCCCCTACCGCCCGGAGCAGACCGAGAACGACATCCTGGCCATTGGCGAGGGCGTGCGCAAGAAGTTTGAGGAGATCCTGGTGCCGGCCGGCATGGGCGACGTGGCCATCTTTACCGAGATGGGCCGCTTCACCACCGGGCCTTACGGTGCCCTGGTGGCAACCGCCATCCACGAAAAGCACATCTACAAGGAGTACATCGGTCTGGACGCCTGCGCGGCCAACCTGATGCGCCCGGCCATGTACGGGGCCTATCATCACATCACCGTGCTGGGCAAGGAGGACGCCCCCTGCGACCACATGTACGACGTGGTGGGCGGCCTGTGCGAGAACAACGACAAGTTTGCCATCGACCGGATGCTGCCCAAGATCGACATCGGGGACGTGCTCTACATCCACGATACCGGTGCCCACGGCTCGGCCATGGGCTACAACTACAACGGCAAGCTGCGCAGCGCCGAAGTGCTGCTGTGCGAGGACGGCTCCCACCGGCTCATCCGCCGCGCCGAGACCCCCCGCGACTACTTTGCAACGCTGGACTTCCTGCCCCTGATGAAGCCCCTGTTTGAGGACTGAGGGTACGATTTGAAATAGCCGCCGCTTTGCTCTGGCTCTATTCAGCGGAAATACAATTTTATATTGGCAGTTCAGAAACGCCTGCGGGCGTTTCTGAACTGCATTTTCACAGGAAGGGCCGTTCCGGTTGATTGCATTTGCTGCTGCCAGCCTGCGCTTCGGCTGCAAGCCGCAACCCGTTAGACAGATGCTGTTTGCCGCTGCGACCCCTTCCGTGAAGAGGCGTTTGGAGCGGCCCGCAGGCCGCGACAAACGCGAATTAAAATAAAATTACCGCTGCGATTGCCAGAGCGCAAGCGGAGGCAATTCTAAATCATTCCCTGCCCGAAACGACAACGACCAAACGAGGTACAAGCCATGTTTTTTGGATTTCAGCTCACCTGCGGCCTGATGATGGTGTTCTACGGTTACTCGGTCATGAAAAACCCCCGCGTGTGGGGCGACCAGGGCCGCCGCGCCGTCAAGCCCGAACATTTTGAAGAATACGGCCGCCAGAACGGGCTGTTCTTCCTCAAGGCAGGCTGCGTGATGGCGGTCATCGGCGCACTGGATGCGCTGGTCACGCTGGACGCGCTGCTGTATCTGCTGCTGTATGTGTTCGGCTTTGCGTTCGCGTTCTATCCGCTCACCCGCTGGTGCAAGGCCAATGAAGGTTTCAGCTGGCCGTGGCCCCACGTCAAGAGCGAGAAAAAGCGCATCCGGGAGCTGCGCAAGGAGCAGGAACAGCAGGAGAAAAAGTAAACCGGAACCGAGAAGGGCCGCCCGCGTACCGCACGCAGGCGGTCTTTTTTGTCCCTGTGCAGCGCGGGGGGAGAGCGGCATGATCTGATAAAGTGACTGCTTTTTGACGGAACAGCGATAAAAAACTCACTTTGGCAGCTTGATAAACTGACGGAGACCTGATAAAGTGACCTCACTTTATCAAGACGGTCACTTTCGCAAATAGAGAAACAGACGATTTTAAACGATAATAAATTAAATATATGTCACTTTATCATCTGTTTCACTCCGGCAGGGAAGGCGTGTGAACCATCCGCGCACGCCGCCTTTCTGATTCAACTGGTATTTTGCGATCGTGTGCGATTTCACAAGTTCACCGTAGGCACGGTTATAGGTTCCCTCGCTGCACCCGATCTCCCGCATCACCTCGCTTTTCAGCTGCGGGCTTGCCATGCTGCCCAACCGGCTGTCGGCCAGCACGTTGAGGATGGCGTCCCGCGTGTCCTCCTTGGTCTGGGCCTGCCGCACCCGCGGCTCCTTGATGAAGTCGGCGTCTTTCTTGTCGGTATAGCCGTCAAACACGGCCTGCGCCGTCCGGACGCCGTCCAGCTCCACGTCCTCGATGTGCAGCAGCACCGTCTGCTGGGGGCGGCTGTAGCTGCTCTTTTCGTGGCTGAGGTAAATTTTGCCGTCGCTGTTGCTGCGGCCCATCATCAGCACGCTGCGGGCCATGTCCCAGATGTCGGAGCTGTCGGCCAGACGTTTCCGGTCGGACACGCCCTGCTTTTTGTTGGAGTGCATCACCAGCAGCACCGCGCATTGCTGGGCGGCGGCAATGGCCTTGAGGGGCAGCAGGATGCTGCGCATCTGGTTGCGGCTGGCCATTTCCACCCCGGCGGGCAGAAAGCTCTGCAGCGGGTCCACGATGAGCAGCAGCGGCCCGGCCTTGGCGGCAAATTTGGCCAGTGCCTCGTCCTTGAGGGTCAGGGGCTGGCCGGTACGCTGGAAATAGTCGTCGGCGGTGAGGCAGAGCACCCGGTTCATGTCGGCTCCGGCGGCCAGCAGGCGGGCCTTGAGCACCTTGCCGGGGTCGTCCTCGCCCGCAAGGATGAGCACCTTGCCGGTCTGGGCAGGCGGCACGGGAAAGAACCCGCTGGTTTTGCCCGTGGTGACGCAGGCGATGAGCTGCGCCTGCCAGAGGCCTTTGCCGGTGCCGCCGTCGGCACCCAGCAGGGAAAGTTCGCCCCGGGGCAGCAGGTCCGGGACCAGCCAGTCCACGTTTTGCAGGGGCACGTCGGCCAGCACGCCCGGCCCGACGGGGGTCTGCTCGGCCCGCATCTTGTCGTTTTCGCGCTTGGCCTCGGCGTTGGCGGCGGCCAGAAAGGCGGCGCGGTCGGTGTCGATGGCGTCCTGACACCGGTGGAGCCACTGGTCGGTCTTGTACTCCACGGCGGGCAGACGCAGGCTGTAGGCGGCGCCCCGCACATCGTCCAGCAGCTCCGGGCGCTGGGCTTCGTCGTACTGGGCCAGACAGGCAAAGGTCAGGCGGCTGAACAGCTGCTCTTCGGTATGGCAGCGCCGCAGGGTGCGCAGGAAGGCTGCGCGGTCAAGGGGTGGTTGATTCAAGGGTGGTCAGGCTCCTTTCGTTGGTTGGGTGAACGATTTGAAATTGCCTCCGCATCAAAACGTTTTGTTGTTATATTTAGTATAGCACGGAACCGAACGCTGTCAACAACTGCTTTCCAACGAAAAATCAACCGAAAATCACGCAAAAAATTGCAGAAAAAGAAGATACGGAGGGTGGGAAAGCGGGGGAGAGAAGCGGCATCTGACGGTGGCTTCCCGCACAGAGGGTGGTCGCGTGGGGCAGGTCTGATGCCTTTTGCAAGGCGCATCGCCGCCGGGGTCGCTCCGCTGGGCCAGAGGGTGAGAGGGGTGTTTCGACTCCCCCCTCTCTCCCTCTGGACACCCCTCTCCCCGCAACGAGAAAGGGGCTGCTCGCCCCTTTCAGACCCCAAAGGGGTAGGCTCCAGCCGAAAATACTGAAGATTCACGCCGTTCGGCGTGAAGATCTTTTCACCGTATTTTCGGCTTCCGCCGATTTAAAAGGCCCCTCAGTCGCTCCGCGACAGCTCCCCGCAGGGGAGCGGGTTCCGTGAGATGGTGGCTGCCCGGAACGGCCCCTCCCGGTGAGATGCAACTTCAGCATCAGATGCAATTTACCGTAACGGCCCCTCCCGTGAAAATGCAGTTCAGAAACGCCCGCAGGCGTTTCTGAACTGCCAATATAAAAATTTTATTTCCGCTAAATATGCCCAGAGTGCAACGGAGGGCATTCTCAATCGTTCACCCCACCGGGAGCAGGTAAACAAAAAAGCCAGTGCGAAAAAACTCGCACTGGCTCGTTTGTGATTGGCTTACAGGTGCATCAGGCTGCGCTGGGCACTGGTGCGGAACTTGAGCGCCGCCGCGATGAAGCCCTTGAACAGGGGATGGGCGCGGTTGGGGCGGCTCTTGAACTCCGGGTGGAACTGGGCACCCAGATGGAAGGCGCGGCCGGGCAGCTCCACCGTCTCCACCAGACGGCCGTCCGGGCTGGTGCCGGAGATGACCAGACCGGCGTCCTGCATCTCCTGCCGGAAGTCGTTGTTGAACTCGTAGCGGTGGCGGTGACGCTCCCAGATCTCGGTCTGGCCGTAGCACTCGGCCATCTTGGTGCCGGGGGCCACGGTGCAGGGGTACTTGCCCAGACGCATGGTGCCGCCCTTGGGGATGTTGCCCTGCTGGTCGGCCATGAGGGCGATGACGTTGTGCTTGCCGTCCGGGGTGAACTCGCTGGAATTGGCGTCGGCGTAGCCCAGCACACCCCGGGCAAACTCCATCACCATGATCTGCATGCCCAGGCAGATGCCAAAGTAGGGCACGTTGTTCTCGCGGGCGTACTGGGCGGCCTGGATCATGCCCTCGATGCCGCGGTCGCCGAAGCCGCCGGGCACGATGATGCCGTCCACGTCCGCAAAGATCTCCTTGCAGGCGTTCTGGTCGGTCAGGTCCTCGCTTTCCACCCACTTGATCTCCACCTGGCTGTCATTCTCGAAGCCTGCGTGGTACAGGCTCTCCATCACCGACAGATAGGCGTCGTGGAGCTTGACGTACTTGCCCACCAGCGCGATGGTGCAGGTCTTGCTGCGGGTGGCGATGCGGCTCACCACCTGCTTCCACTCGGTCAGGTCGGCGGGGGGCACGTCCAGCTTGAGCTTTTCCACCACCACGTCGTCCAGACCATTGGTGTGCAGCATCAGCGGGCACTGGTACAGGCTGGGCATGGTCAGGTTCTCGATGACGCACTCCGGCTTGACGTTGCAGAAGGTGCTGATCTTGCGGCGGATGTCGGTGCCCACGCTGCCGTCGGCGCGCAGGATGATGATGTCCGGGTTGACGCCCATGCCCTGCAGCTCCTTGACCGAGTGCTGGGCAGGCTTGGACTTGTACTCGTTGGAGCCGGAGATGTAGGGCACCAGCACCACATGGATGAAGCAGCAGTTGTCGCGGCCCTGCTCCAGGCCCACCTGCCGGATGGCCTCCAGGAAGGGCTGGCTCTCGATGTCGCCGGTGGTGCCGCCAATCTCGGTAATGACCACATCGGCCCCGGTGGAGGAAGCCATGTTGTAGATGTAGCTCTTGATCTCGTTGGTGATGTGGGGGATGATCTGGACGGTCTGGCCCAGATAGGCACCCTGACGCTCCTTGTTCAGCACGTTCCAGTACACCTTGCCGGTGGTCAGGTTGGAGTACTTGTTCAGGTTCTCGTCGATGAAGCGCTCGTAGTGGCCCAGGTCCAGGTCGGTCTCGGTGCCGTCGTCGGTGACGAACACCTCACCGTGCTGCAGGGGGCTCATGGTGCCGGGGTCCACGTTGACGTAGGGGTCCAGCTTCTGGCTGGCCACCTTCAGGCCGCGGCACTTGAGCAGGCGGCCCAGCGAGGCGGCGGTGATGCCCTTGCCCAGGCCGGACACGACACCGCCGGTGACGAAGATATACTTGGTTTGCTTTTCTGCCATAAAAATACTTCCTCCTCTATCAAAATCAGGTCAAATCAGATTCAGAATACGTTCCGGGGGGAACTCCCTTGCCCTCAGGTTCACGGCCTCGCCCTCTCAGTCACCTTCGGTGACAGCTCTCCCAAAGGGAGAGCCAAGGGCGCAACCGGAACGTTTCTTGGCTCCCCCTTTGGGGGAGCTGGCAAACCCGTAGGGTTTGACTGAGAGGGCAAGGCCGCTGACCATCAGGGTCTTTCTCCAATCCAGTATTATACACCCACATCCTCATAAGAATCAAGGATTTCCTGCGCGATCTCGGTGCGGTCGCGGCGGGTGTCCATGGCCAGCTTTTCAATGCGGCGGTGGGCCTCGGCCTCGGTGAGGTGCTCATGCTCCACCAGGCAGCACTTGGCCCGGCTCACCAGCCGGATCTGGGAAATTTTGTCCTGCAGGCGGGCGTTCTCCTGCCGCAGGCGCTGCAAGCGGTGGTTGCTGGCGGCCGCCATGTGCATGGCCTGCACAAATAAAGTGTTGCTGAAGGGCTTGCTCAGCAGCAGCACCCCCTGCTCGTTCAGAGGGGCCAGCAGCTGTTCGGCCTGTGCGGCCTTGACCAGAAACACCACGCCCGCGTCGGTGCTGGCCACGGCGTCCATGCACAGCTCGTGCCCGAACTCGTCGGGCAGGGGGGCATTGACCACGATCAGGTCAAAGTCGGCGTCCGGCATCCTGCGCCGGGCCTCGGCCCCGCTGGGCAGGATCACCGGCCGGGCATAGCCCATCTCGGCCAGCCGGGCGGCGATGTACTCGTTGGAGCTGGCACCGGCGCTTACAATGAGTGCGCGTCCCATACGTTCCGCTCCTTTCTCCTACGCATGTTCCTGCAGGGGTCAGATGGCGTTGAAGTAGTGGATGCGCTCGTACTCCGCCGGGTCGGCGGCGGCGCGCAGGGCCTCGCACCGGGCACGCTCCTCGGCAAAGTAGCGGCGGCTCAGCTCCTCCGGCAGCACCTTGTGCAAAAAGTCGCTTTCCTCCGCGATGGCCACGGCCTCTTCCAGCGTGGCGGGCAGCATTTCCAGCCCAAGGCCCTCGGCCTCGCCGGGGCGGAACAGGTTCTTGTTGACCGGCGGGGGCAGCACCATGCGGTGTTCGATGCCGTCCAGACCGGCGGCCAGCACCAGACCGATGGCCAGATACGGGTTGCAGGCGGGGTCCGGGCTGCGCAGCTCCATGCGGCAGTTGTCGCCCTTCACCTGGGGGATGCGCACCAGCTGGCTGCGGTTCTGGCGGCTCCAGCTCACATAGCGGGGGGCCTCGTCGCAGCCAAAGCGCTGGTAGCTGTTGGGCAGGGGATTGGTGAACACGGTCAGCTCCCGGCTGTGGGCCAGCACGCCCGCCATAAAGCTGCCTGCGGTGCTGTCCGGGGCAATGTCGCCCTCAAACAGGTTCTTGCCGTCCAGGTACAGCGACAGGTTGATGTGCAGCCCGCTGCCCGCCTGGTCCGGCAGGGGCTTGGGCAGGAAACTGGCGTGGATGCCGCTGCGCATGGCAATGGCCCGCACGATCTGCTTGAACATCATCACGTTGTCGGCGGTCTTGAGGGGGCCTGCATGGTGGCAGTCGATCTCGTTCTGGCCGTGGCCGCTCTCGTGGTGGCTGTGCTGGGGGGCCAGCCCCATCTGCTCCATGGTCAGGCAGATGTCGCGGCGCAGGTTCTCGCCCGCGTCCAGCGGGGCCACGTCGAAGTAGCCGCCAAAGTCGATGGGGATGCGGGTGGGGCGGCCCCGGTCGTCGTTCTCAAACAGATAGAACTCGCACTCGGCACCCACGTTGCAGGTAAGGCCCAGCTGGCGGAAGCGGCGGTTCATCTCCCGCAGAAAGCCCCGGCAGTTGCCGCCAAAGGGGGCGCCGTCCGGCTTTTCCACGTCGCAGAAGAACTGCATCACCCGGCCCTCGGTGGGCCGCCAGGGCAGGATGGTCACGGTGGGCAGGTCGGGGCGCAATACAAGATCGCTTTCCTCCACCTTCATGAAACCGGCAATGGAGCTGCCGTCGAAGCACACACCGTCCTCCAGGGCCTTGGGCAGGTCGCTGGCCAGCACGGCGATGTTCTTCTGGGTGCCAAAGATATCGCAGAAGGCAAAGCGCACGAATTTGACGTTGTTGTCCTCCACGAAGTCCAGCACGTCCTGTTGGGTCGAATAACGCATAAAGATCTCCTTTCAAATAAAACGCCCAAAGGCCTGCCCCCTTGCGGGAAGGTGGCGCGCCCTCTCAGTCTCGTCGCTTTTGCTCCTCGCCAGCTCTCCCAAAGGGAGAGCCCTTGGCAGAGCGGTAGACTTTCTGGTTGCGCCAGAGGCTCCCCCTTTGGGGGAGCTGCTGAGCGGATGCGAAGCTGAGAGGGCGAGGATGTCAAACGGAAAAGCAGAAGCGCTTTCCTGATTTCCCCCTTCAAAATAAAACGCCCAAAGGCCTGCCCCCTTGCGGAAGCAGGTCTTTAGGCTGGTGTAAGAAATAGGAAAAGGAGAATGTCAGATTCAAGTTCCGCAGCCTACGGATGATGCTGTTTTACGCGATGCGATCAGACGTAGTAGAGCATCTTGCTGTAGCTGGGCAGCGGCCAGTAGTCCTCGCCGCACAGGGTCTCGGCGTCGTCGGCGGCGGCACGCAGGGTGTCCATGGCGGGCAGCACGTTGTCGTGGAACGCAACGGCCTTCTCGCTCTCGGAGGGCAGAGCCTTGGCGGCATCCACGGCATCCTGCAGGGTGTCGATGGCGTCGCTCATGGCGTCGGCGTCGGCGGACAGACGGCCCAGGGTCTTGGTCTCGCTGCGCACGCTGATGCTCTCGCTGACGGCCAGCTTGGAAGCGGCGGTGTTGGCCACTTCGCTCATGTAGGCGTTGACGGCGGGCAGCAGCTGCTTGCGGGCCATCTCCAGCATGGTCAGGGCCTCGATGTTGATGACCTTGGCGTAGTGCTCCATCTCCACTTCGTAGCGGCTCTCCATCTCCACCTTGGTCAGCACGCCGAACTCTTCCATCAGGGCGATGTTCTTGGGTGCGATCAGGGCAGGCAGGGCAGCGGGGGCGTTCTTCTTGTTGGGCAGGCCGCGGCGGGCTGCTTCTTCTTCCCACGCGGCAGAGTAGCCGTTGCCGTTGAAGATGACCCGGCGATGGTCACGGATGGTGCGCTTGATCAGGGCGATGGCGGCACTGGTAAAGTCCTCGGCACCTTCCAGCTCGTCGGCGTAGCCCTTCAGCTCCTTGGCCACGGCGGTGTTCAGGATGGTGTCACAGTCACCCAGGTTCTGGGAGGAGCCGGGCATCCGGAACTCGAACTTGTTGCCGGTGAAGGCGAAGGGAGAGGTGCGGTTGCGGTCGGTGGTGTCCTTGCTGAACTTGGGCAGCACGTCCACGCCCAGGTCCATCTTCATCTTGACGGGGCCTGCGTAGGGAGAATCGGACGCAATGGCGTCGATGACGGCCTCCAGCTCTTCGCCCACAAAGATGGAGATGATGGCCGGAGGTGCCTCGTTGGCACCCAGACGATGGTCGTTGCCGGGGGTAGCCACGGAGGTGCGCAGCAGGTCGGCGTACTCATCCACGGCCTTGATGACGGCGGCCAGGAAGATCAGGAACTGCAGGTTCTCCATGGGGGTGTCGCCGGGGTCCAGCAGGTTCTCGTCGGCGGTGGACATGGACCAGTTGTTGTGCTTGCCGCTGCCGTTGACCCCCTCAAAGGGCTTCTCGTGCTGCAGGCAGACCAGACCGTACTTGGGGGCGATCTTCTTCATCATCTCCATGGTCAGCAGGTTGTGGTCGATGGCCACGTTGGTGGTGTCGAAGATGGGGGCCAGCTCATGCTGGCAGGGGGCCACCTCGTTGTGCTTGGTCTTGGCGGGCACGCCCAGCTTCCACAGCTCCTCGTCCAGTTCCTTCATGAACGCGGACACCTCGGGGCGGATGACGCCGAAGTAGTGCTCTTCCAGCTCCTGACCCTTGGCAGAGGGAGCACCGAACAGGGTGCGGCCGGTGAGGATCAGGTCCTGACGGGCCTCGTAGTCCTCTTTCTTGATCAGGAAGTACTCCTGCTCCGGGCCCACGGTGGTGGAAACGTAGTCCACATCCTTGCCAAACAGCTTCAGGATGCGCACGGCCTGGCCGGACAGGGCGTTCATGGAACGCAGCAGGGGGGTCTTTTTGTCCAGTGCCTCGCCGGTGTAGCTGACAAAGGCGGTGGGGATGCACAGCACGTCATCCTTGACGAAGGCGTAGCTGGTGGGGTCCCATGCGGTGTAGCCCCGGGCCTCGCAGGTGGCGCGCAGGCCGCCGGAGGGGAAGGAGGAAGCGTCGGGCTCGCCGCGCACCAGCTCCTTGCCGGAGAACTCCATGATGGCGGTGCCGTCGCCCACGGGGGAGACGAAGCCGTCGTGCTTTTCACTGGTGATGCCGGTCAGCGGCTGGAACCAGTGGGTGTAGTGGGTGGCACCCAGCTCCATGGCCCAGCGCTTCATGACGCTGGCCACCACGTTGGCCACCTCGATATCCAGAGGCGACCCCTTGTGCAGGGTGTTCTTGAGGCTCTTATACGTAGCGCTCGGCAGGCGCTCCTTCATCACATGCTCGTTAAAGACTTTGCTGCCGTAGATCTCCATAACATTTGCTGCCATAAATCCTACTCCTTACATGTCTCAGTTGGCTTTCCCTTATGCTTAACAAAAACGGCGCTGCGAGTCAGGAGGTGACCCACAGCGCCGTTGCTGTCTATGGTTTGATTATAGCCCCGGCGGGTCAAAAAGGCAATTGACAAATCTGACGATTCTGCACAAACGCTCTCTGCGAATTTTGGAACAACTGAGCTTGGTATGACTTTTGAGGAAGAAGAGACCATTTGAAATGGCCGCCGTTTCACTCTGGCCATATTCAGAGGAATCTTTCTTTTTTATTTTGAGGTTCAAGAAAAATCTGCGGATTTTTCTGAACCTCTTTTTCACAAGAAAGGTCGAAGCGAAAAAATGCATTTCTCCGCAAGGGCCCTTCTCGTGAAAATGTGTTTGGAGCGTCCCGCAGGACGCGACAAACACGAAAGTATAAAATAAAATTACCTTAATGAATTGCAGAGCGAAGCGGAGCAATTTTTAAATCGTCGTCAAATAACCTGAAAGAGGAAGAACTTCAGGTAGTTTGTCTCCGGCACGCCCCACAGGATGGGGTGGTCCGGGGCCTGCTGCTTCACCTCGATCTGCCGCAGCTGGCGGTGGGCGTCCTTCGCCGCTGCTTTCAGCATCTTGATGAACAGCTCCTCGGTGGCAAAGTGGGAGCAGCTGGCCGTGGCCAGGTAGCCGCCCCGGGGCAGCAGCTTCATGGCGCGGTAGTTGATCTCCTTGTACCCGCGCATGGCGTTCTCCACCGTGCGGCGGGCCTTGGTAAAGGCGGGCGGGTCCAGGATGATAAAGTCATAGGGGTGGCCCTCTTTTTCCAGCCGGGGCAGCAGCGCGAAGGTGTCCTCGCACAAAAAGTCCATATTGGTCAGGCCGTTGCGCTGGGCATTGCGCTGGGCCATGGCGATGGCGTCGGCGCTGATGTCGGCAGCGGTGACCCGGGCGGCCCCGCCCTTGGCAGCGTTCAGCGCAAAGCTGCCGGTATGGGTGAAGCAGTCCAGCACCGTGTGGCCTGCTGCCAGCCGTGCCACGGCCCGGCGGTTGTACTTCTGGTCCAGGAAAAAGCCGGTTTTCTGGCCGTTCTCAAAGTCCACATGGTAGAACACGCCGTTCTCGCAGATCTCGGTCTGGGTGCTGGCGGGGTGGGTCTCGCCGGGCAGGTCGAACCAGCCCTTGTTCTGCTCCAGCCCTTCCTTGGCGCGCAGGGCCTCGTCGTTGCGCTCGTAGATGCCGGCAATGGTCTGGCCGTCGGCCCGCAGCACCTCGGCCAGCAGGGGGAACAGAACCGGCTTGAGCTTTTCCATGCCCACGCTGAGGGTCTGGGTGACCAGGATATCCTGGAAGCGGTCCACGGTCAGGCCGGGGAACTGGTCGGCCTCGCCAAAGATCACCCGGCAGGCGGTCAGGTCGGCGGGCTCCAGCACGGTCTTGCGGTAGGCCCAGGCGTACTCCACCCGGCGGCGCCAGAAAGCGGCGTCAAAGGTGTCGTTGGCGTTGCGGCTGATGAGCCGCACCCGGATCTTGCTGTGCAGCGACACGAAGCCGGTGCCCAGGTACGCCCCCTTGGGGCTGACCACATCGGCCAGGGTGCCGTTTTCGGGTTCGGTGTCCGGGGCGTGGAGGATGTCGTTTTCGTACACCCAGGGGTGGCCGCCCACCAGCAGGCCCTCGGCGTGTTTGTTGACGGTGTATACAGGATAAGCGCGTTCTTTCATGGAGATCTCCTTGGTTGCTCTTTTCAAATTCACCCCTTTATAATACCATAGATCCATGGTATTATAAATAAGAAATTTCCAAAAAAAGACCGGAAAGAGGGGATCTGCAATGGAGATCGAACGCAAATGGATGGTGACCGGCTGGCCGGAGGGCCTGCCCATGGAGGAAGAATTTGCCATGCGGCAGGGCTACATCAGTGTGCGGCCCACGGTGCGCATCCGGGAGGAAGCCCTTGCGGGCGGCAGGACCGACTATGTGCTCTGCTTCAAGAGCGAGGGCGGCCTTGCCCGGGAGGAAATCGAGCGCAGCATCGACAAAGAACTGTTTGAGGAGCTGGAGCACAAGATCATCGGCAAACCCCTCATCCCCAAGACCCGCCGCACCTACCGCCTGCCGGACGGCAGCGCGCTGGAAGTGAACCATGTGGACGCAGGCCAGCCCACCGCGTTCTGGTATGCGGAGGTGGAGTACCCCACCGTGGAGGCCGCCAACGCCTGGCAGCCTGCCGCCTTGGGCCTTGCCGATTACCTGGGCGACGAGGTGACCGGCCAGCCCGGCCAGAGCATGGGGGCCTACTGGCTGCAGACCCGCGGCTGACCCCCTATATTATAAGAGAGAAAGGATCGTATCGTTACGAAAAAGGCAAGATTCAAGCTGGAGCTTCAATACAACTCCCCGGTGATCCTCACCTTTTTTCTGCTGTCGCTTCTGGTGCTGTTCCTCGACCAGTGGACCGGCGGCTGGACCACCATGCACCTGTTCTGCGTCTACCGCTCGTCGCTCAAGGACCCGCTGTTCTACATCCGGCTGTTCGGCCATGTGCTGGGCCACGCCGGGTGGGAGCACTTCCTGAACAACATGCTGCTGCTGCTGGTGGTGGGCCCGCCCATGGAGGAAAAATACGGCAGCAAGGCCCTGCTGGGCGGCATCGTGTTCACGGCGCTGGTCACCGGCGTGCTGCAATGCGTGCTGTTCCCCCGCACCGGGCTGCTGGGGGCGTCGGGCATCGTGTTCATGCTCATCATGCTGTCGTCGCTGGCGGGCTTTTCCGGCGGCATCCCGGTCACCATGCTGCTGGTAGCGGCGCTGTACTTCGGCCAGCAGGTGTACGACATCCTCCTCGTGCACGACAACGTGGCCAACTTCATGCACATCGTGGGCGGGCTGTGCGGCACGGCCTTCGGCTACTATTTCGCGCTGCCCCGCCGCAAACGCCGCCGCTGACGCATCCAGCGAGGCCGCAGCCTCCAGCGCCGCAGCACAGGAAAGCACGATTGCATCAACCAGGCAGGAGAGGGCAGGACCTTTCCTGCCTTTTTTGTGCGCCCGATTGCACCCGGGGCACGAATGTGCTATACTGAAAGAAAAAACGACAGGGAGGGACAACGCATGAAATTGACATCCGCAGGCGCAAATAAAATGATCAAAGCATGGAACGAAGACCTGGAGGGGCTGCTGAAAAAAGAAGAAGCGGAAAGCAGAACGACCTATGGAATCAATGAGGAACCGCTGCCCGCAAACTACGACTTTGCTCGGATGCAGCAGCAGATGGATGCGCTGAACCAGAAGATCGCTGTGCTGCGTCATGCAGTGAACGTGTTTAATACCACCACTATGTTGGAGGGATTTGGGTTTACCATCGACGAGGCACTGGTGCGCATGGCAATGCTGACAAAAAAGAAGCAGCGTCTGGCACAGATGAAGCAGGTGCCGTTGCTGGTGCGCACATCCCCCGGCTATGGCAGCAACACTCCGGAAATGACCTGCCGCAACTACGATGCAGAACAGGTGGAACAGGAATACCGCCGTGTCAGTGATCAGCTGACGGCTTTGCAGCTGACGCTGGACCGCGCCAATCTGCTTTTGGAATTTGAAGTGGAGCTGGAGGGGTGACCGTGATATTCCGGGGTGAATGCGTTTTTATTTGAATCTGGGAGAGCCATAAGGTTCTGGTACAAGGTTACAAATTTGGGTTGTTTTGTTATTTGATCAAGGTTATGGATGAGGTTAAGGCTTTGATAAAATGCAGCAATGCAATCGCGCATGCATCTAAAAGCCTCCGTATCGGCTTTTGTCGGTACGGGCGGGGAGGCACGGTTTCAGCCGCATCTAAGAGCAACAGGGCAGGCAGGGGCAAAACCTTTGCCTGCCCTTTTTGTGCGCCCGATTGCACCCGGGGCACGAACGTGCTATACTGGAACAAAAAACAACCAAGGTTGTACAAAAGCGAGGAAACGACCATGAAGCGGGCATATATCAATGGCATTCTGCTGGACGGCACCCAGCATATGGAGCCGCAGGCACACAAGGTGCTGCTGTGCGAGGACGGCGTCATCACCGCCGTTGCGGACGAGGGCACCGACCTGGACGGCTATGAGGTCATCGACCTCCACGGCGGCTATGCGATGCCGGGCCTCATCAACCTGCATGTGCATCTGGCCGGCAACGGCAAGCCCAGCGCAAAGCCGCGGGATAATGCGGCGCTGGTGCGTAAAATTCTGAGCAACGGCCTGACCCGCGCGGTGGCCTACCGCATGGTGTGCAGCTATGCAAAGCTGGAGCTGCTGGGCGGCGTGACCACCATCCGCACCGTGGGCGGCATCGCGGATTTTGACACCCGCTGCCGGGACGATGCCCAGGCCGGGAAGATCCTGGCCCCGCGCATTCTGGCCGCCAACGAGGGCATCTCGGTGCCGGGCGGCCACATGGCAGGCTCGGTGGCTGTGGCGGCCCACAACAACGGCGAGGCCCTGACCCAGCTCACCAAGGCCAGCACCCAGCGGGTGGACCTTGTCAAACTGATGATCACCGGCGGCGTGCTGGATGCCGCCGAAAAGGGCACCCCCGGCGAGCTGAAGATGCCGCCGGAGATGGTAAAGGCCGTGTGCGATCAGGCCCACGCCATGGGCTATCCCGTGGCGGCCCACACCGAATCGCCCGAAGGGGTGAAGGTGGCGCTGGAAAACGGCGTGGATTCCATCGAGCACGGCGCAAAAATGGACGAAGAAACGGTAAAACTGTACAAGGAACACGGCGCGTTCCTGTGCACCACCATTTCCCCGGCGCTGCCGTATGCGCTGTTTGACACGGCGGTGTCCGGTGCGTCGGAAAAAGACCAGTACAACGGCAGGATCGTGTTTGACGGCATCGTGGAAAGCGCCAAAACGGCTCTGGCCAACGGCATCCCGGTGGGCCTTGGCAACGACGTGGGCTGCCCTTACATCACCCAGTACGACTTCTGGCGGGAGCTGTGCTATTTCCACAAGTATTGCGGCGTGAGCAACCAGTTTGCCCTGTACACCGCCACCCTGCGCAACGCCCGGCTGGCCGGGGTAGGGGACGTGACCGGCTCGCTGGAAGTGGGCAAGAGCGAGGACCTCATCGTCACCCGTCAAAACCCGCTGGATGACCTGCGGGCGCTGCAGCATCTGGAGCTGGTGGCCTGCCGGGGCCGCGTGGTGAAAAAGCCCGCGCCCAAGCGCAGCCAGACCGTGGACAAGCTGCTGGACCCCTATCTGGAATAAGAATTTATCATAGAAAGGCTCTCCCGCAAGGGGGAGCCTTTTTACATGCTCGCCATCACGGCCAGAATGCTCTGCCAGCTTTTGGTGCGGGCGCAGGTGGGGACCGGGCGGGCCGGACGGCTCACCGGCGGGGTCTGGGGCTGCGTCTGCAGCTGGGCGGCAGCCGGTACGGCCGGGTGAAAGAACATCTCCACCGTGCCGCTCTGCCACTGTGCGGCCAGCCGGGCGGCCTCCGGGTCGGCCTGCAGGGTGCGGCGCTCGGCTCCGGCCAGGCTGTCGGCCAGCCAGTACAGGATGGCGGCCACCGGCAGGCAGGGGGCCTTGCTCAGGGTGCTGTAGCTCCAGTGGGCACCCCGGCCCACAAAGCTGTCCACCGTGATGACGGCCCCGGTGCGGGCGTCACGGGGCAAAGGCAGATCGCAGTCCGTGCCCGCCAGCGTTTCCAGCTCCTGCACCATGCGGTCGGTGCGGGCAGCGTCCAGCCGGTCCTCGCGGCAGCAGGCGTGGAAGTCGGTGTCCTCCAGCAGGCTCTCGGCCTTGGCGGGGAACTGCCCGGTGAGCTGGCCGCTCTCGTTGTGGCAGAGCATCCACCCCTTGCGGAACAGCTGGAAGTTCAGTCCTCTGCGGCCCATCGTGGAGTAACACACGGTGGCGCAGTGCTCCCCGGGCATCCGCCGGACTTCCAGGTAGGCGTCGTTGCCGCAGAGATCCTGCAGGCGCACGGCGGCCAGAAGCTGCGCCCCCGGCAGACGGGATGACATGGCGTTGTGCATGGCGGTAAAGTAGCGGTTGGCATCCATGATACGTTCCTCCCTGAATGGTTCGACTGACAGCAAAGTGTTGTATTCAAAGGACTTCCAACGCGGGCCGCCGCCGTGCACTGCGGGGGACATCGCGTGTTCCTGTGGTTCGTCTGAACATAGTATAGCATAAACTACGGCAAAAAACAACTAAAAGTTTGCAAAAACAACCAGATTTTTGCGAACACCCCGGAACTGCTCCAAAATACAACGCGACGGTTGGTTGTAAAATGCCCGAAGCGGTTGTGTGCCGGACAACAAAAAAGCCTTCCCCCAAAAGGGGAAGGCAAGCTCTCAATCTCCCAGCTCCCGGATCTCGTTCTGGATCAGGCGGCCGGCGGCGCGGGCCAGCTGGTCCATGCCGCGGATGCGGGCCATATTTTTACCATAGATGCGGGCAGCGTCGGCGGCGGAGCGGTCCTCGCCCATGAACACTGCCGACACCCGGATGCCCTTGCGCTGCAGCACGCGCACCTGGGCGGCCGCGTCGGCCACACCGGCGGCGTCCTCGTAGCCGCAGCCTAGCGGGTTTTCCGGGCTGGGCGGGATGCGGCGGCTGTCGTTGGGGGAAGCATCGGTCAGCAGGATGAGCAGGTGCCGCGGGGCAGGGCCGGGGGCAAAGTCCAGCAGATCGCCCGCCGCCAGCAGGGCCAGGCCGTCGCGGTTCCAGCCGGAGGCAAAATACCGGTTGATGTTCTGGCGGTTTTTGTCGGCAAAGTCCTTGAGCACCCGCAGCACGGTGTAGCCCCGCAGGCTGCTGAAGGCACTCACCCGCACCGGGATGCCGCAGTTGGCCAGGCTCTCGGCCAGGATGGACCCCTGCGCCGCGATGACCTCCTGACAGTGCAGGCGGGAGGCGGAAGCGTCCAGCAGCAGGTCCACCGTAAAGGCGGGGTGATTTTCCTCTTCGGCGCACAAAAACACCCGGTCATCGTTCAAAAGCGGGGCGCGCCACACCCGCCCGGGGTCCACGTTGCCGCTGCGGGCCACCCGCGCGTTGGGCTGCTGATGCACCAGGATGCAGTTGCGGATCTGCTCGGTGAGCCGCAGCACCACGCTGCGGTGCAGCTCCTGATTTTTGGCGTAGTAGGCGCGGTTGCGGTCGGCCTGCAGCTCGGCCTGTTCGGCCAGATGCCGGGCCTCCGGGGTGGGGGCCTGTTCCGGGCTGGGCACGCCCGCGCTGAACCACAAATGGCACCCCAGATGCACCCCGGTGCACAGCTCCTGTTCGGCCTTGCGCAGCCGCTCCGGCGGGTAGAGGGAGCGGCCGAAGCAGCTCTCAATGTAGGCGCGGTCCTGCGCGGCGTTCTGCTTCAGGGTGATGTGGGCCTGCCGTTTGTCCACGCTGGGGCCGCTGCCGGCGGCGTCCACGGCGTTGGAGTGCTCCACGGTCACCCGGTCGGTCTTGATCATCTGGGTGGGCAGGGCCTTGGTGGCAAGGGTGGCCAGCAGGCCGTCCAGATGCAGGTGCAGCGCCGCTTTCGGATGCACGGTGCCGTCGAAGAGGTCAAACCTTGCGTACACGGCCAGCAGGGCATCCTGCAATTGGTCCGGCTGCGGGGCGGTGTCCGGGGCCAGCGCCCGGAACAACCCGCTCTCGTAGGGGGTCATCACGGGCAGATTGCGCCCCAGCACGCTGCGCCAGCGGGCCGCCTGCATGGTGTACACCAGCTGGTTCCTGGCCATCCACTCCTGCCGGGAAAGTTTGTACTGGATGGCAAAAAAGTAGTCGGCGTGAGAAGAGCGCAGCGCTTCCAGCACCGGGCGGTGGGGCAGCTCCAGCCGGTAGGCCGCGTTTTCGAGGTAGAGCCACGCCAGATCGTCCAGCATGGCCTGCCGCAGATCGCCCGCCCAGCGGTCGAAGATGCTGCTGATCAACTTGTCACCGTAATATTTGTGCACAAGGCCCACGATGGTGTTCATGTAAAAATCCACCGTGCCGTCGGTGTTGTGGGCCAGAAACAGCGGCTCAAAGCCATAGGCGCCCGCAGCCGCCCAGACCTGATTGGCCGCCCGCCGCTCCTGTGCGGTGTAGCTCTGGGCTTCCATCAGGCAAACAGCTTGGCCGCATCCAGTTTGGCCGGGATGCGGGCCGCGATCACGTCGCGGATCAGGCCCTGCTCGTAGCTGTCAAAGGCCTTGTTGGTGATGCCCATGTCCAGCGCGGCCCCTGCGGGGATGCCGCGGCGGATCAGGCGCAGGGCGTCCAGCATGCCGCGCAGGTCCAGTGCCTTGGTGGAAATTTCCGCACTGTCGCACTTTTTCTGCAAGTCGAGGAACAGCAGGGCGAACTGGTGGGCGTACTTCGCAGCAAGATCCGGGAACTGTGCCCGCAGCAGCTTTTCCAGGTTGTCCTGGGTGATGGTGGGCATCTGGATGACCACGAAGCGGGAGGTCAGGGCCTCGTTCAGCTCCCGGGTACCGGCGTAGCCGTAGTTCATGGTGGCGATGAAGCGGGTCTCCTCGGCCAGCGGGATGCGGTCGTAGCCGGGCACGTCAATGGCGCGGCGGAAGTCCAGCACTGCGTGCAGCACGGCCAGCGCCTCGTTCTTGGCCATGTTGATCTCGTCCAGCACGCCAAAGCCGCCGCACTGGGCGCAGCGGTACACCGGTCCGGGGCGGAACTCCACCCGTCCGTCGGCAAAGGTGTCCATGCCGATGAGGGAGGCCGCGTCCATGTTCACATGGAACGAGATGTCCCACGCGGGGCGGCCGAAGGCGGCGGAGAGGTTTTCGGCCAGCACGTTCTTGCCGGTGGCCTTGCCGCCCGCCAGCAGCAGGTTTTCGCCGCAGAGCAGGGCGGCCAGCGCCTGCTCCCACACCTCTTTGCCGTAGTAGGTAAAGGCCGGGGCCGGGATGCGGGGCCGCAGCGCAGCGTCCAGCGGATGGGCGGCACGGTATTCCTCTACCGCAGAAAGCAGGGCCGGGTCCACGCCCTCCTGCCGCAGCGTCTCAAGAAGTTCAGACATTGTACAATACACCTCGATGCTTTGCCGGTTGTTTGCAGCAAACCGGCTGCTCAGCCCTATCATAGCACAATCGCGGGCATTTGTGTAGGGGGCGTGCGGGGCAAAACAGCAAAGAGGGGCAGCCCCGACCGGGACCGCCCCTCTTCACATGAAAAAGAAGAAAAGAAGGAATGTTGGATTTGTGCGGGAGAACTGCGCCTTATCAGGCGTTCTCCAAGCCTGCCATCTGCTTGATGGATTTAATGGCAAAGGTCAGGGTACGACCGCAGGCAGTACCGCCCATGACGCAGGGATAGTTGTTCTGGAAGAAGCTGCCGGACATATCACCGGTGATATACAGACCGGGGATCGGCTCATTGTTGCTGTCCTTGGCCTGGCAGTTCTCGGTGATGGAGATGCCCTGCATACTGCACAGCAGAGAGGCACCCAGCCAGCAGCCGTAGAAGGGAGCGGTGCGGATGGCGCTCAAACGGCTTGCAGGCTTGCCGAAGTCCTCATCGTTCTGTTTGTCGTACAGCTCGTTGTAGCGGGCAACGGTGGCTACAAAGTTGTCCTTGTCAGCACCGGTAAAGCCCATCTTGTCGGCGAGCTCTTCAATGGTGTCCGCCTTCATGATCAGGCCCTCACCCTCGTACTGCTCCAGCTGACCTTCCATCATGCCGGGGATGTAACGGGTCAGTGCAGAGCAGCCGATGGTGTGGAAGCGATCTACGTCGCTGCGGAAGTTTGCATCGTGGATCATGGCATAAACATGACCCGGCTGCTGGAAGGAAGCGTGAGAAGCGTTGTCGTACTCCTGGCTCTCATTCATAAAGCGTTCGCCATGGCGGTTGACCTTCAGGAAGGGCTGGCTGCCGGGATTGTACTGCCCCACAGTGCCGGGGAAGGCCTTGCCGCCAAAGGCGTTCTCGCTGTCCACATAGCCGGCATCCACACCGGGGGCCACCAGACCACGGTCGAACAGAACGGGAGCGGGCTCTGCATCCAGATGTGCACCTGCCCAGATCGCGGCACGGATGCCGTAACCCTTGTCGGCAGGCGTATAGGAGCAGGCAGTGGTCACACTGGTGCCCAGCGGGTCCAGCTGCTCCATCATGTAGGGGTTGCCGGCATAGCCGCCGCAGGCCAGCAGCACGCCCTTGGCTGCGTTGATGCGAATGAAGTGGTCGTCGGCGGTGCTCTGGGCGATCACGCCGGTGATGCGTCCATCGGCATCTTTTTCCAGCTTGGCAAGGCTGGTGTTAAAGTCGATGCTGTAGCCTTTGCTTTCAATGTACTCCTGGAACACCACGTTGCGGGGCTTTTCGGCGCTGCTGTAATCGACCTGCTGCACAGGGAACATCAGCTTGCTCTGGCTCACCTGCGTGTCATCCGGCCACTTGGCTTCATCGCCGGAGGTCAGGTTGCACACATAGTTATAAGGTTCGTTTTCCAGAATGCCGGAAACAAAATCATGCATGGCAGCGGATTCGTTGATCCAGGTCTTGACCACGCGCTGATCGCAGCGACCGCCCATAGAACGGGAGATCTCGCTCAGCAGCTCGGCGCGGTCAACCGGAGCGATCCCTTTTTTCTGTGCTTCGCTGCTATCAATGGTGCCGTACCAGTGACGGGTCTCCATGACGGAAGAATTCTGTTCGATTACGCGGAAATCCAGCCCGTTCTGTGCAGCATAAGCGGCTGCGCACATACCACCGTTGCCTGCGCCCACGATGACGATATCGGTATCCCATGTCTCGGTGATGGCGGCCTCGTCGATGTCGGGCTCGGTGCCCAGCCAGTCGTTCTCGTCGCCGGTGGGCAGCTGCACGCTGGAAACCACAGCCTCGCCCTTGGCCTGTGCATAGCAGCTCTTGGCAGCCTTCATCACGGCATTGGAGGTGACGGTAGAGCCGGAAACACCGTCGATCTCGGCAGAACCGGCAGCCATCAGCTGCTCCCGCAGCTCATCGGCAGCGGCAGCGCCGTAGGAAGCAGTCTCGCCGGAGGTATCGACCACGACATCGGTGACAGCACTCTCAGAGAAGGTCATGGTGACCTTGACGGTGGAGGAGATGCCCTCGGCAGTGCCCTCGTAAGTGCCGGGGGTGTACAGACCGGCAGCACCGGAGGTGGAGGCAGAACCGGAGGCGGCATTGCAGGCAGCCAGAGCGCCGGCGGTCACACCGCTCATGGCGGCGGCAGCGGCGATCTTCAGAAAGCCTTTGCGGGAGATCTTGTTCATAGGTATGCTCTCTTTCTCTTTCTCTTCATTGTTTGAATTCTTCTTTGTCCTTCCGCAATGCATAGGGATTGCGGAATCTTTAACAAGTATAGCGACGGCGAAGGGGTTTTACAATTCAAATAAATTATATTATAATGAAGCAAAACTTATTTATTGCAAAAGGAGCAACCCCATGAGCTTGAATGCATTGCAGGGATTTGTGAGGATCGTGGAACTGGATAGTTTTTCGGAGGCGGCAGATGCACTGTTTCTGTCACAATCTGCGCTGTCTCAGCAGATCCGTGCGTTGGAGGCACAGCTGAAAGTCCAGCTGTTTCAGCACGCGCAGCGCCGGGTGGTGCTGACTCCGGCAGGATGGGAATTTTATCCAAAGGCAAAGCAGCTGCTGGAATTATACGATGATGCAGTAAACTGTGCGCAGGCAGCGGAACTGAATGCAACCCCGCCCAAACGGCATCTGCTGATCGGGCATCAGAATATGCCGCTGCAGATGCTGGGATTTGACCTGTTTGCCGTCACAGAAGAGCTGAGCACCCGCTTTTCCCCATTGATGTACAGCTGTGCCAACCGAAAGGATATCGGTCGTGCACTGCTAAACGGTGAGATCGATCTTTCGCTGCAGATCGAGTGTGCGGAGATCGCAGCACGAGGTCTGCATTTTTACCCGGCAGTTTATATGCCGGAGATCGGCATCCCGTTCCATACGCCGCCAGAGGTGCCCCGCGGACACATTCCATTGGAGCAGGCGGTAAAATATCGGTGGATGTTTGCTGGAACACCGGAGCAATCACTGTATGAGACGGCATTGCTGCACGAGGCTTCGAGGCGGCGGGCAGAGATCATCCGCGGCGTAAAAAGTGTGCAGTATAAGCTGCCAAGCCTGATGCTGACCCCGGCGGTGTACTACCGCAGACCGAATCTTGAGCAGGTGTTTGTTCTGGATTGGAACAAGGGAATGCGGTTTGGTATCGTTACAAAAGCAGAGCCTGATCCGGTGGTGGAAGAATATGTGCGTCAGTTACAGCACCTGCTGCCCCTGCTCTCTGAAAAATTGTTCGGCATGAAGCTGGAACCGGTGGAGGACTGAACCCTCTCAGGCAAAGCCGCAAGGCTTTGCCTGAGAGGGTTCATCCCGTAAAAACACCTGTTCTCGCTGCGTTTTGGCCGCAGGCCAACAGCAGCCACGATGCCGCTGCCCGGAACGACCCTTCCCGTGAAAAGGCAAATCCGGCGGGGCCGCAGCCCTGCCGGATTTGCAAAATCTAAAATAATATTTCCGCTGAAGATGCCCAGAGCAACGCGGAGGGCATTTCAAATCGTTCGTGTTACTCCACCACGTCCTCGAACTGGCTGTTGTACAGGTCGGCATAGAAACCGCCGGCGGCCAGCAGCTGGTCGTGGGTGCCCTGCTCCACGATGTCGCCGTCCCGCATCACAAGGATGAGGTCGGCGTCCTTGATGGTGGACAGGCGGTGGGCGATGACAAAGCTGGTGCGGCCCTCCATCAGGCGGTCCATGGCGGTCTGGATACGCTGCTCGGTGCGGGTGTCCACACTGCTGGTGGCCTCATCCAGAATGAGGATGCGGTTGTCGGCCAGAATGGTGCGGGCGATGGTCAGCAGCTGCTTCTGGCCCTGGCTCACGTTGGAGGCGTCCTCGTTCAGCTCCATCTGGTAGCCGCCGGGCAGGGTGCGGATGAAGTGGTCGGCGTTGGCAGCCTTGGCGGCGGCAATGACCTCCTCGTCGGTGGCATCCAGACGGCCGTAGCGGATGTTTTCCATGATGGTGCCCTTGAACAGCCAGGTGTCCTGCAGCACCATGCCAAAGCCCTCGCGCAGAGCGCTGCGGTCAAAGTCGCGCACGTCGTGGCCGTTCAGGGTGATGGAACCGGCGTCCACATCGTAGAAGCGCATGAGCAGCTTGACCATGGTGGTCTTGCCCGCGCCGGTGGGGCCGACGATGGCCACCTTCTGGCCGGGCTTCACCGTACAGCTGAAGTCGTGGATGATGGTCTTGTCCGGGGTGTAGCCAAAGCGCACATGGTCGAAGGTCACCTGACCGTCGATGCAGGCGGGGTCTGCCCGGCGGGCCGGGTCGGCGGTCTGGTCCTCTTCCGGCTCGTTCAAAAACTCAAACACCCGCTCGGCGGCAGCGGCCATGCTCTGCAGCATGTTGGACACCTGCGACAGCTGCTGGATGGGCTGGGTGAAGTTCTTGACGTACTGGATGAAGGCCTGGATGTCGCCGATGGTGATGGTGCCGTTGGCGGCAAAGATGCTGCCCACGATGGCCACCGCCACATAGCCCAGGTTGCCCACAAAGTTCATGATGGGCATCATCAGGCCCGAGAGGAACTGGCTCTTCCAGGCGGATTCGTACAGCTTGTCGTTGGCGGCGTTGAAGTCGTTCAGCACCACGGCCTCGCGGTTGAAGGCCTTGACCACGTTGTGGCCGGCGTAGACCTCTTCCACCTGGCCGTTCACCACGCCCAGGGTGGCCTGCTGGGCCTTGAAGTACTTCTGGCTGAACCTGACCACCAGCAGCACCAGTGCCAGCGACACCGGCAAAATCAGGATGGCGATCAGGGTCATGCGGGGGCTGATGGACAGCATCATGATCAGCACGCCGATCATGGTGGTCACGCTGGTGATGAGCTGGGTAATGCTCTGGTTCAGGCTCTGGCCCAGGGTGTCCACGTCGTTGGTGATGCGGGACAGCACCTCGCCCACGGTACGCTTTTCAAAGTAGGCCAGGGGCAGGCGGTCGATCTTCTGGCTGATCTGGCGGCGGAAGTCGTAGCAGACTTTCTGGGAAAGGCCGGTCATCAGCCAGCCCTGGATAAAGCTGAAGGCGCTGCTCAGCAGGTACATGCCCAGCAAAAACAGCAGCACCCGGCCGATATACACAAAGTCGATGCTGCCGGTGCCCCGCAGCTTGGCGATCCAGCCGGTGGCAAGGGCCGTGGTGGCTTTGGCCAGCACCTTGGGGCCGGCAATGTTGAAGATGGTGGACAGAATGGCAAAGACAATGGCCGTGATGAGCGGCAGTTTGTAGTGGCTCATGGTCTGGAGGAGCTGCCGCAGCGTGCCCTTGAAGTCCTTGGCGCGCTCGGTGGTCATGCGTCCGGGTCTTGGCATATCACACACCCTCCTTTTCCGGATTCAGTTGTTCAAGGTCCAGTTCCTTCTGACTCAGCTGGCTGCGGGCGATCTCCTGATACTCCGGGCAGCTGACCATCAGCTGGGCATGGGTGCCCTTGCCCACCAGACGGCCCTCGTCCAGCACCAGGATCTGGTTTGCGTGCAGCACGGTGGAGATGCGCTGTGCCACGATGATGACGGTGGCGTTGTCGGTCTGGGCCTTCAGGGCGCGGCGCAGGGCCACGTCGGTCTTGTAGTCCAGGGCCGAGAAACTGTCGTCGAACAGATAAATTTTCGGGTCCTTGGCAATGGCACGGGCAATGGACAGGCGCTGTTTCTGGCCGCCGGACACGTTGGAACCGCCCTGTGCGATGGGGCTTGTGTAGCCCTCCGGCTTTGCGTCGATGAACTCGGTGGCCTGTGCGATGGCAGCGGCCTTTTTCACGGCGGCGTCGGTGATGTGGTCCCCGCCGAACTTCAGGTTGCTGTCGATGGTGCCGCTGAACAGCACGCCCTTCTGGGGCACATAGCCCAGCAGGTCGTGCAGCTGTGCCTGGGGCATCTGGCGCACGTCGATGCCGTCCACGGTCACGCTGCCGCCGGTCACGTCGTAGAAGCGGGGGATCAGGTTGAGCAGGGTGCTCTTGCCGCAGCCGGTGGAGCCGATGATGGCAGTGGTCTCGCCGGGCTTGGCGGTAAAGCTGATGTGCTCCAGGGCGTCGCTGTCGGCACCGGGGAAGCGGAAGCTCACGTCGTGGAACTCCACCACGCCCTGCCAGTTCTTGTGCTCCTTTGCGGCCTTGGCGTCGGCTTCGTCCGGGTCGTGGATGGTGGCCTTGGTGCGGATGACCTCGTCGATGCGGTCTGCGGCCACACCGGCACGGGGCAGCATGACGGCCACCATGGCCAGCATCAGGAAGGACATGACGATCTGCATGGTGTAGGTGATGAAGGCAATCATCTCGCCCACCTGCATGGTGCCGTTGTCCATGGCCTTGCCGCCAAACCACACGATGAGCAGACTGGTGCCGTTCATGATCAGGGTCATAAAGGGCATCATGGCCACCATGGCGCGGTTGGTGAACAGCTGGGTGCCCATCAGGTCCTTGTTGGCCTTGTCGAAACGAGCCTCCTCAAAGGCCTCCCGGCTGAAGGCACGCACCGGCATGATGCCGGTGAGGATCTCGCGGCTGACGAGGTTCAGCCGGTCCACCAGCGTCTGCATGATCTTGAACTTGGGCATGGCCATGTTCATCAGGAAGAGGATGAGCAGCAGCAGCGCAGCCACGTCCAGCACCACGATCCAGGACAGGCCCGAGCGGCTGCCCACCACATGCAGCACACCGCCGATGCCCAGAATGGGCGCATAGGCCACCATGCGCAGCAGCATGACGCAGACGAACTGCACCTGCTGGATGTCGTTGGTGGTGCGGGTGATGAGGGACGCGGTGGAGAAGTTCTCGATCTCCGCATTGGAGAAGTGGATGACGGCGGAGAAGGTCTCGCGGCGCAGGTCGCGGCCGATGGCGGCGGACACGCGGGAGGCCAGGAAGCCCACCGCGATGGACACGGCCACCATCAGCAGGGTCAGGGCCAGCATCTGGCCGCCTACCTTATATAAATAGTGCATCTGCACAGCGTGGGCAATGCCCTGGGCCTCGTATTCCAGCCCCACCAGCAGCAGAGCCTGGCTCTTCAGGTTCTCCACTACGGTGTCGTCCAGCTGGCCGATGGCACCGGTCAGCTGCTGCTGCACGGCGTCGCGGCGGAAGCCGGGCATCTGGCTCATGGCGGCAAACTGGCCGCACACGGTGTCCAGGTCCTTGGCCGTGGGGGCCACAGTCTCGGTTTCCGTGTCGGGATTGCGGTCGGCACCGGAGGCCTGCAGGTCCGCAAGGCCGGTCATGCCCATGCCGGTCTGCCCGGCGGGGGTGTTGGCTGCCTGGGTGGCCGCCAGATACAGCACGATATCCGGCGTGGTCACAGCGTCTTCCAGCGCAGTGCGCTCGTCGGCGGTCAGGTCGGTGCGCAGGCGCAGCACATCGCCGTCGGCGGTGTAGGCGTTCTGGAAGGCAGCGGCGTCCTCCTCGCGCATCAGCAGCGAGAGGGCATCCAGCGTGTTCTGCCGCACGGTGTCGGGCAGGGGGCTTTCGATGCCGCCCTGCTGGATGCCGGTGTCCACGATCTTGCTGGTGTAGTCCGGCAGCGACAGATCGCAGTACGCCTGCACGAACAGCAGTGCGAACACCACGAGGCAGACGGCCCAGTGACGGGCCAGCTGCTTAAAGATCTTTGTCATGGTTTGGTTCTCCCTTCGGTTTGGTGGTACGCGCAGCATTTTCCGCAAGAATGGCTTCCATCAGCGCGCCGCGCAGCGCTTCCATCTGGGCCAGCTGTTCCGGCTCCAGCCGGGCCATGACACTGGAAAAGTAGTCCCCAAGAGCAGCCTCGCACTGTCGGCAGGCCTCGTATCCCTTGGGCGTGAAACGCACCAGCGTCTTGCGGCGGTCGGCAGGGTCGGCAAAGCGTTCCACAAGGCCGTCTTGCTCCATCTGCCGCACCGTGCGGGAAATGGCAGGAAGCGGTTGATGAAGCTCCTGAACAAGATCGGAGATATAAACGGCACCGTCCTGTCCATGGAGACGAATGCAGCCCAGCAGCCCTTCCAGCATGGGGAAGTGGCGCTTGGGGCAGTCGGCCAGAGCGGCCTTCATGCCGGCCTTGGATGCTTTGCTCAGCCGGTGGATGTAGCGGCAAAGCCCACGGAAACTCAACGTGGATTCCTCAGACACGCGATCCCTCCTCTCAAAAATTACTTAACAGCTGTTAACTGTTAACGCTTGATAATAATAGCCTTTTGCAGGCCGGATTGCAACCCCCTGCAGGGATTGTTTCACAAAAGTTCACAAACGTTTGTGCCCCGCATACACATAAAGCAAAGGGGGCATCGGGCATGGAACAGCGTTTGTGGATGATCCTGCAATTGTTCGGCGGGGCGGCACTTTTCTTATACAGTATGGACACCCTCACGGACGCTTTGCAGCAGGCGGCGGGGGACACCCTGCGGCAGGCCCTTGCCCGGCTCACGGCCCGCCCGCTGGCCGGGGTGCTCACGGGGGCTGCGGTCACGGCGGTGGTGCAGAGCAGCTCGGCGGTCACGGTGCTGGTGCTGGGCCTTGTGGGGGCCGGGCTGCTGACCCTGCAGCGGGCCGTGCCGGTGGTGTTCGGAGCCAACATCGGCACCACGGTCACCGCGCAATTGCTGGCCTTCCGGCTGGAGGATGCCCGGTATCTGCTGCTGGTGGCGGGGCTGCTGCTCTGGTTCGCGGGGTGCGGGCGTCTGCACGCAGGCGGGCAGGCGCTGTTTGCGTTCGGCCTGCTGTTTGAGGGCATCGCGGTCATGGCCGAGGCCATGGAGCCGTTGGCAGCGGGGCCGGTGTTCCGGCAGTGGATGGCCCAGGTGCGGCACCGCCCCGGCCTGGGCCTGCTGGCAGGGCTGGGCATGACCCTTGCCGTGCAGAGCAGCTCCGCCACCATTGCGGTGCTGCAGCAGATGGCCGCCCGCCCTGGGCCGGACGGCGGGTGCCTGCTGGGCCTTGCGGGGGCCATCCCGGTGCTGTTGGGGGACAACATCGGCACCACCGTCACGGCGGTGCTGGCATCGGTGGGGCAGAGCCGGGACGCCAAGCGTCTGGCGGCGGCCCACGCCCTGTTCAACCTGTCCGGGGCGGCGGTGTGCTGGCTGCTGCTGCCCCAGTTCACCGCGCTGGTGCGGCTGGTCTCGCCCCACGGGCCGGAGAGCGCCGTGCTGGCCCGGCAGATCGCCAACGCCCACACCCTGTTCAATCTGGGCTGCACGGTGCTGTGGCTGCCCCTGACCCCTTGCATGGTGCGCATCGTGTGCATTCTATTGCCGGAAAAGCACGCCCCTGAGTTGAAACGAACGCCCTAAAATGGTATAATGACAGTGTATCGAACAATTTTGTGACGCTTTTGTTGCACAAACGATGAACTGACTCTTCTGTGGGCCTGCAGCGGTGTGCGGCTGCCAGGGCACAGAGCGAACCAAGAGGACGTGTTTACTATGAAGGATATCATCAACGGGTTGATCGAGCGGTTCCGCAGGCAGCATGTACAGGCCCGGCGCTATGTGGCCATGATGCTGGTGCTGGCCCTGCTCACCACCCTGTTCGTCAACTGGCAGCTCCATGGGGTGGGCATCTCCATGACTGCCGACTACCACTGCGGCTACGAGGAGCACCAGCACACGGCGGCCTGCTACGAAAAAGTGCTCACCTGCGGTTACGAGGAGGGCGAGCCGGAAACGCCCGTCACCTCTTCGGACAGCAGCGCCGATCTGGTGTCCGCCTACAGCGCGGCCGAGCCGGAAGAGCCGGAAGAGCCGGTGCAGACCGAGCCGGAGACCATCTGGGTGCCCCATGAGCACACCGATGCCTGCTATGAGGAGCACCGGGTGCTGACCTGCTATCAGGAAGAGCACGAGCACACCGACGACTGCTTTGACGAGTACGGTGCGCTCATCTGCGGCGAGTTCGAGCATATCCACGACGACAGCTGCTACACCACCGAGTATGAGCTGGTGTGCGGCCTGGACGAGGGCGAACTGGTGGAGGAACCCAACCCCGCCTATCAGGAAATGCCTGCCAGCCGCCCCGTGGTGGACTTGCCCCCTGAGCCGGCCGAGACCACCCCGGACGAGCCGGTGCTGCATCACCACACCGACGCCTGCTACACCGAGGAGCTGGTGTGCACCATCCCGGAGCACCACCACACCGTGGAGTGCCTGGCCGATACCCAGGCCGACGTGGAGACTGCCGAGGAATGGCAGGCCGCGGCCAACGTGGCCCTGAACGGCAACTGGGCCGAGGACCTGCTCACCGTGGCAAAGTCCCAGCTGGACTACCAGCAGAGCGACAAGAACTTCAAGCTGGATGTGGAGGACCAGCAGGTGCTGCGCGGCTACTCCCGCTATGGTGCCTGGTACGGCAACCCCTACGGCGCCTGGGACGTGATGTTCCTGTCCTACTGCCTGCACTTTGCGGGTGTGCCCCAGACGGTGGTGCCCCAGCGTGCGGGCGTGATGGCCCTGCACAGTGACCTGCGCGGCTCTCAGTGGCTCACCGACGCCGACGGCTCCACCGCAAGGCCCGGCGATATCGTCATCTATAACACCCTCACCACCGAGCAGGTGGCCGTGGACGAGAGCTCCTATGGCATCGCCCTGCTGGACCTGGACGAGGACCCCGACACCGCCGCCCAGCTCACGGCTTCCGAGCCGCAGGTGGACACCCGCACCGTGACCACCGAGACGGTGGGCGTCGTGTCCGCCGTGGACCCCGACGCCGGGACCCTGACCGTGATCTCCGGCAACGTGGACGGCAAGGTGGCCGAGGTGCCCGCTGCCATGTCCGACGTGACCAGTGTCATCTCGGTGACCGGAGCCTATGCCGCCGAGACCACCGCTGTGGCCCCGGAGGACCCGGCAGGCTCCCAGGAGGAGCTGGACGGCAGCTATGCGCTGCTGGAAGATGAGGATGGCTTTGGGGCTACGGTGGAATGGGTCGGCGAGGCCCGGCAGCAGGACCCCGATGCCCCGGCCCTGCTGGCAGAAACTGCCGATACGGAGGTGAACCTGGACCCCGCCTGGATCACTAAGATAGCGTTCGAGCAGAAGGTCAATGGCTCCTGGGAGCCCCTGGTGGGGAATGAAGTGGAAAGCGGTACCAACGTGCAGGTCACCGTGACCTACAAGCTGCCTGCGGGCACCCTGACGCCGGACCGGCGGACCCTGTGCTACCAGCTGATTGATGCCATGAAGCCCAAGCAGCCCACCTCCGGCAAGATCCTGGACGAGACCGACAACAACAAGGTCATTGGCACCTATACCATCGACACCAACGGCCTGGCAAAGCTGACCTTTGACAAAAGTGTGAAGTTCACCGGTTTGGATGACAAGGGCAACCTGGAGTTTACCGGAACCTTCAAGTTCTCCCAGAAGCTGTGGGCAGATGATTTTGAGAATAACAAAACCATCACCTTTGAAAAGGGCTACACCCTGACCATCAAGAAGAAAACGGCAGATATAAAGATCAGTAAAGGGTACACCGGCTATTGGAGTGCCTTTGAAAATCATCCGGAAAGTGGCACCTTCATAAACCATTATAAGGTGACGGTGGAGACCACCTGCGGCACCAAAGACAAGGTGACCCTTACGGATACCCTGAACACGAATCAGAGTGGCATCAGTGCTGGTGATTACCTGAAGGGCGGCACCTACCTGAAAAACTCCTTTAAACTTTACAAGGAGGACGCTTCGGGTAAACGAACGGAGATCCTGCCGTTCCCCGACTGCAAGATCCAGGAGGACAGCAACGGCAACCCCCAGGTGGTCATTAAGGACCTGGAAGCATTGGGGATTGAAGAAAAGTACATCTGGTACTATGACGTTCAGCGGAACTATGCGGACTTTGACAAGATGCCCAACGGTGTCGGTATGATCTTCAATACGGCAACAGCGAAGGCAGGGGACAGGGAGGAAAAGAAGGCTGAAGCATACTACACATGTAAAACCCCGCGTATTGAGAAGAACGGCGAGTACGACCCCAAAACAGGCCGCATCCAGTGGACGATCACTGTAAAGATACCGCATTCTTTTCTGGGGACCAAGCTGGGGTCCTATATGCTGCAGGGCTGCAAGATCACGGATAGCCTGCCGGACGGTGTGAAGATCGTAGGAGATGTAAAAGTAGGCAACACCACGATATCGGCAGAGAAATTCCAGCAAAATGGCTATACCATCCCGGCGGATTTCACGGGGACGGAGCTGACAATCACCTTTGAGACCACCACCCCCCTGGGCGGCGGCCCGGTGACCAACAAGGCACAGATCGAGACCAAGAGCAAACACATCTTTGAGGCCTCGGATACCGTGAAAATCGGGAAAGGGGATTGGACCCTGAGCAAGCAGCTGTCCAGCAGCAGCAAGGGCCTGGCCAAATGGAATATCTCTGCCGCCAATGCGGCTGGCGAAAGCAGCTTTACCCTGGTGGAGACCCTCCAGGATGCTGTGAACGAAAGCGGCCAGACCCAGCTGAACACCCACTACGCCTACGCCGCAGAGCTGGAGAAGGCTTTGGAAAACGGCCTGACCCTGACCCTCCACGACGGTGGCACCATGACCTATGCCCAGGCTAAGGCCGCCGGGGTCATTGCCGTCACCTACTACAGCGGTGCCGACGGCACCGGCGGCACGGTGACTGCCAACGACCCCTCCACCTGGGTGCGGAGCTTTACCATCCAGATAAACAAGGAAGATGGCAACCCGGTGCGGCGTGTGGAGGTAAAGGACCTCCCTACCCACGAGGATCAGCGCAATGTGCCCACCGGAGAGAAATGGACTTACAAAAACAGCGTCAGCATCCAAGGCAGCTCTCAGAGGGCTGAGGCAGAGGACACCTACCACAGCTACAAGAGCTTTGAAAAACGGGTGTCGGCGAACAGCGATCAGGACGAATCTGGTTACCAAAGCGGAGACCAGACCTACCAGTACAGTAAACTCGACGGCAAAAACCTCCACTATCAGCTGGTGGTGCAGACCGCTGCCGAGGATGATGCCGACATCGTCATCACCGATACCCTGCCGGAAAACACTGAGTTCAATGAGAACTGGGTAACGATCGGCATGGACGAAGGGGCCCCGGATAAGATCAGCGAGTTGAAGGGTGCCGCTGCCACGGTAGCCTACGAGAAAGCCACCCGGAAGCTGACCATTACCATCAGCCGTTACAACCTGAACAAGCCTGAACAACACAAGTTCCGCATTCTGTACAAGGTGAGCGTGGACGACGATCCCCGCTGGAAGAACCCCTCGGTGGGCCAGGTGATCTACACCAACACGGCCCAGTGGGGCGAGCTGACCGAGACCCTCCACACCACGGTGGAAAAGACTGTGGACCCCCTGAAAAAGACCGGAAAGCTGGTGGAGGGCAAAACCGACCGCATCGAGTACCAGGTGGTGGTGAACCCGGCCCGGAAGGACCTGTCGGTGGAAGCCAACAAGGCCCCGACCATTGAGCTGTGGGACGACGTAAAGGCCCAGAACGGTGCCATTGTCCGGGGAGACCCGGCGTCTGTAAAGCTGTATTACTTCCAGTATGACGAAACCACCAACACCGTGACCCGAGGGGATGAAGTGCCTCGCAGCCTGTATCAGGTGCTGCCGGCAGATGACGAGGGCTGGCTCCACATGGTGATTCCCAACCAGACCGCCATGATCCTGGTGTACCAATGTGATGTAAAGCAGGGCAGTGCTGCTGAGGATTACAACGTGGACAATACCGTCAAGCTGGGCAATGGGGACTCCACCGAATCGGATTCCATCAAGTTTACCTATGCATCTGCCGCCACTGCCTCCACCGGACAGTTCCTGCTCCACAAGGTGGACGATTACTCCGGCGTGGCATTGCCGGGGGCAGAGTTTACCATCTGGCAGTATGATCTGCAAATCAAGGACTGGCAGCTCTGGAGCGGCGGCGTAAATGGCGTCATCACCACCGACGAAAAGGGCCAGGTGAGCCTGACGGTGCTGGAAAACGGCGGGCCCCAGACTCTGAAGCCGGACGTGCTGTATAAGATCGTGGAGACCAGAGCACCCCAGAATTACCAGATGGACAAGACCCCCCACTATGTGCTGTTCCACAAGAGCAGCGAGACCCCCCAGACGGCCTTTGAAACGGCAACAGGCGGAACTGCCATGGATGGTGGAAAGACCATCTTGTTCACGGACGTCCAGGTGGGCAGTGCCGCCCAGACCACCACGGCCCAGTATACCAACCGCTACAGCAACCTGACCGTCAGCAAGCTCTGGCTGGACCAGGATACCAAACAGCCGGTAGATCCTGCGGCAGAGAATATTGAAATCCAGGTCTGGCGTTACACCGACAGCGTGGAGAGCAAGGAGCCGTTCGAGAAAGCTACCCTGAACAAGACCAACAACTGGACTTGGTCCAAGTCGGGGGACAAGCTGCCCCTGACAGACGGGAAGGGCAATGCGTACCACTACCTGGTGGAGGAAGTGACCACCGGCAACTGGAACGTGTACATCTCCAACAACGGCGTGCAGACCGGCAATATCACGGTGCAGAACTACGTTTACACCGGCTACGAGCTGCCGTCCACCGGCGGCATGGGCACGGCACCCTTCGGGGTGCTGGGCGGCGCACTGGCCGCTGCAGCAGCCCTGCTGCTGGTCCGCAAACGGAAACAGAACGAGGAGGAGTGAGCAGCCATGAAACAAAACAAAAACAACCGGTTTGCCGCTCTTCTGCTGGCGCTGTGCATGGCCGTGTGCTGTGCACTGCCCGCGCTGGCAGCCCCCGCGGCCAGCGCCAACATCGACCTGAGCCGCACCGGCAGCATGGACGTGACCCTGTACGACCACCAGAACGACGTCCCCCTGCGGGGCGGCGCACTCACCGTGTACAAGGTGGCGGACGTGGCCCGCACCAACGGCGACCTGCACTTTGTGTACACCGCCGACTTTACGGGCTGCGGCATCGCGCTGGGCGACCTGACGGACAGCACGCTGGCTTCCAGGCTGGAAGCCAAGCTGCCCGCCCGCGCCGCCGGCACCACCCATAAGATCAGCGAGCAGGGCATCGTCTCCTTTGACGCGCTGCCGCTGGGCCTGTACCTCGTGGTGCAGACCGAGAACTCCAAGGGCTACGAGGCCATCAATTCCTTCCTGGTGTCGCTGCCCATGGCGGACGAAAGCGGCTGGCTCTACACCGTGGACGCCACCCCCAAGGTGGGCGCGCCCACGCAGGAGGTGACCCCGCCCGAACCGGAAACTCCCAGCACGCCTTCGGAACCGGGCAAACCGTCCGAGCCGGAGAAGCCCTCGGAACCGGACAAGCCCACCCAGCCCAGCACCCCGGATGAGCCGGACAACCCGGACATGCCGGTGAATCCCAACGACCCCAACCGCCCGGTGTCGCCCGGTACGCCGGATAACCCGGTGAACCCCGGCAACCCGGACAACCCCGTGGCCCCCGGCAACCCGGACAACCCGGTGGCTCCGGGCCGCCCGGACGGCAATGCACTGCCCCAGAGCGGCCAGCTGAACTGGCCCATCCCGTTCATGGCCTGCAGCGGCGTGCTGCTGTTTGCCGTCGGCTGGGTGCTGGACCGAAAGGAGACGCTGGCATGAACACAAAGCAGAAGATCGGCCGCGCCTGCATGATCGTGGGCATCCTGCTCATTCTGGGCGCGCTGGCCCTGCTGGGCTATAACCAGTGGGACGCCAACCGCGCCGACAAGGCTTCGCAGGACGCCCTGGGCAAACTGGAAGAGACCCTGACCGAGACCATGGAGGACAAGACGAAGGACGAAGAGCCGGTGGTCCAGCCGGAGCTGGACCCGGAGCAGGAGATGACCGTCACCGACATCGACGGCTGGGGCTACATCGGCTACCTGTCCATCCCGTCCATCGGGCTGGAACTGCCCGTGATGAGCGAGTGGAGCTATGCGGGCCTCAAGGTGGCCCCGGGCCGCTACTCCGGCTCCACCTACGCTGACAACATGGTGGTCTGCGCCCACAACTACGCCAAGCACTTCAGCCCCATCAAGTGGCTGGCCCTGGGCAGCGAGGTGTACTTTACCGACATGGACGGCCAGCGCTGGAGCTATGAGGTGACCAACGTGGAGACCATCCAGCCTACCGACATCGACAAGATGATCACGGCCAGCGACGAGGACGCCTGGGACCTGACCCTGTTCACCTGCACCACCGGCGGCCGCGCCCGCTGTGCCGTGCGCTGCACCCGCACCGCCTACCCGGAGCCGCTCCACGCGGAGGAGTGAACCCCGGCAGGAACGGGACGATTTGGAATGCCCTCCGCTTTGCTCTGGCAATATCAGCGGAAAATTATTTTTAAAGAGATGCAAGCCCGGGAAATCTGCGGATTTTCCGGGCTTGCTTTTTCACGGATGGGCGTTAAGGAAAGTGGCCTGTTCTCTGGAAGGCAAACGATTTAGAATGCCCTCCGCTTTGCTCTGGGCATAAATAGCAGAAAAATTATTTTAGATTTTGCAAATCCGGCAGGGCTGCGGCCCAGCCGGATTTGCTTTTTCACGGGAGAGGGCGTTACGGGGAACTGCATCTCACGGGAATGGCCGTTACAAGGAACGGCATCGGCTGCTGTTGGCCTGCGGCCAAAGCGCAGCAAATCAAATGCCTTTTACGGCAACGCTCCCCACCGGGGAGCTGGCGCGCAGCGACTGAGGGGCGTTCCAATCGGTGGAAGCCGAAAATACGGTTAAAAGATCTTCACGCCGAACAGGCGTGAATCTTCAGTATTTTCGGGTGGAGCCTACTTCTTTGGGGTCTGAAAGGGGCGAGCAGCCCCTTTCTTGCAACGACGACAACCGCTGCCTGCGGCAGAAACAGGGAGGAGTTGTTGGGGCCGTGGCCAGCAGGATGCAAGGCCCACTCAAGGGCCGTAGCATACGCTGGGAGCCACAACCCGTCCAGGGGAGAGGGGTGTCCAGAGGGAGAGAGGGGGGAGTCGAAACACCCCTCTCACCCTCTGGCCCAGCGGAGCGACCCCGGCGGCGATGCCGCTTGCAAAAGCCATCGGGCCTGCCCCACGCGATTGCACTCTGCATGAGAAACATTACAAAAAAGCACCCGCCATGCGGATGCACAGCGGGTGCCTTGAAGGGCTCTGCGGGGGTGCTCAGTGGGTGGTGCCCATGTCCACAGCCAGGTCGGCGTCGTTCTTCACAACGGCTTCCACGGCCTTCTCCAGGCCGCGGGCGATCTGGTGCAGGTCCATGCTGGGGGTGCCCAGGGGCTTGTTGACCACCTGCTCCATGGCGTAAGGCACATGGATGAAGCCGCCCCGGATGTTGGGGTACTTCTTGTCGATGAGGTACAGCAGGGTGTACATCAGGTAGTTGCACACATAGGAGCCTGCAGTGTAGGACAGGGCGGAGGGGATGCCTGCATCCTTGATGCTCTGCACCATGGCCTTCACGGGCAGGGAAGTGAAGTAGGCGGTCTCGCCGTCCTCCTGGATGGTCACGTCGATGGGCTGATAACCGGCGTTGTCGGCGATGCGGCCGTCCATCAGGTTGATGGCCACCTTTTCCGGGGTGATGGCGGAGCGGCCGCCGGCCTGACCGATGCAGATGACCACATCGGGCTGGTTTGCCTGAATGGCAGCTTCCAGCACCTCACCGGCACGGATGAACTCGGTGGGCACTTCCTGCTTGACGATCTCGGCACCGGCGATGGTGTCGGGCAGCAGCTTTACCGCCTCAAAAGCGGGGTTGACGGTCTCGCCGCCAAAGGGGTCGAAACCAGTGAGCAGAATCTTCATAGTAAAAAGCCTCGATTCTCAGATATAAATGGACGGCTCCAGAACGGTGAGCTGTCCGTGATCCATGATCATGCGGTTGTCCACATAGATGCAGGGAGCGTGGGTGACCAGATCGTAATGGCCGGAAGCATCCTGCACACCGCCCAGCGCAATGTTGCGCCCGAACCCGATATGGAAGGTGCCATAGGTGGATTCGTCCTCGATGTAGCAGTTGCCTGCACAGCGGGAGTGGGTGTTGAGCCCGATGCCGAACTCCGCCGCCACCACCATGTTCTCCGGGTCGTGGAAGCGGGCCAGAAACTGCTTGAGCCGCCTGCCGCTGGCATTGTCCTCGATCTCCACGATGCGGCCGCCGCGCAGCTCCACCCGCACAGGGCTGTCCACGATGCCGATATAGCCCATGGAGCCGTCCAGGATCAGGGTGCCGTTGGTGTCGCTCTCCACCGGTGCCACATACACTTCCACGCTGGCAGAGGAAAGGCCCTTGCCGTCGTGGCAGCAGCCGTTGAAGAAGCCGGGCACACGCCCCTCGATGTTGAAATCCAGGTTCGTGCCAAGCGCCGTGGTCACATGGATGTGTCTGGCGTTCTGGTAGCAGGCCATGATGATGCTGGCCATGATCCTGCTTTTGGGCAGGCTCATGTTCAGGAAGTCGTAGCTCAGCAGTGACTGCCCGTTGCTGGTGCTCAGCGGCAGCGACAAAAACCGGTTGCGGCGGGCGATGACCCGCTTGACGGCCCGTGTGGTGATGAGGGAATACTCGGCAGCACCGATCACGGCGTTGTAGGGATCAAAGGCGTCCTCGCGGTCATCGAAATACTGGCCCACCTGCTCGTGCAGGTCGTCCAGCATCAACACATCCGCCACGCTGCCCACCGCCTGTGCGGCTTGCTGCATGGCCGCCACCTCGACAGCATACTTCCGGCTGGATACGATCAAGATGCGTTCGCCTGCACGGAGCCGGACCCAGTCGCGAATAATGATATCGGCTCCGTGCTGAATTGCTTGTTCCATTGAATCACTCGATCTAACAAAAAAATCACTTCAGGAGGATCATCATCACGATCTGGACCACCATCATGATGATGGCGACAGGAACCTGATTCTTGATGACGCCCATGGGCTTCTTCATATCCAGCAGTGCCACGGGCACGGTGTTGAAGTTTGCAGCCATGGGGGTGCACAGGGTGCCGCAGAAGCCGCAGGTCAAAGCCAGCATGCCGATGACCACCGGGTTTGCGCCGTGGGCCAGCACGAACGGGTAGCCGATGCCCACGGTCATCACGGTGATGGCGGCGTAGGCGTTGCCCATGATCATGGTGAACAGCATCATGCCGATGGCGTACACCACGATACCGGCGTTCACATTGCCCTCGGGGATGATGTGGCTGACCAGGTCAGAGATCACATCGCCGACACCGGCAGCGGTGAAGACGGAGCCAAGGCAGGCCAGCAGCATGGGCAGCATGGACAGGGGGCCCACGGTGGACAGCATGCGCTCGGAATCGTTCAGGAAGGTGGAGGGCTTGTTGTCGCGGTTCATGATCATCAGCAGGATGATGGCCACGAGAACGCCCAGAGCCACGCCGTTCAGGGCGGACAGGCCGATGCCCATGCCGGTGATGGCGCAGATGACGGCCAGCATGCCGATGCTCAGGGTGGGGACAAAGATCTTCATGCCGATCTTCTCATAGGTAGCCTCGGTCTCGGCCTTGGTGGCAGCAGAGACAGCGCCCTTCTTGACCTTCTTGAGGATGGCGGGGATGCACATCACCACCACCAGGATGCCGCTCACCAGAGAGGGCAGCCAGCGGCCCAGGGCAAGCACGACGCCCAGCACGGCCCAGAAGATAAAGGTGCCCACGGGTTCCGGGTTCTCCTTATCCTTCAGGTTCTTCACACCGCAGTAGATGCACAGCAGGCCGATGATAAAGTAGATGATCTCCATCACCTTGGTGGACAGGCTGTAATCAGCACTCATAAAAAAGCTCATTCTTCTGTCCTCCCTTACTTATAGTACTTCTGGATCATCTTGCGATCCTTGATCACATAGAATACGATGGCGACCACAGTGGCAATGATGCACACGGGGATCTCGATGGCAGCCAGCTGGGCCAGCTCCACCTCGATGCCCAGGCCGGCCAAAGTGCTCTGCACCAGCAGGCCGCCGGAACCGCCCACGAACAGGACCTGACCGAAGAACCAGGTGATGTTCTCCATGCCGGAAGCCATACCCTTCAGCTCCTCGACATGCTCCTCATTGGGCTCATAGCCCTGTGCCACAATGGCACCTTCGGCCATGGGCATGATGACGGGGCGCACGAAACCGGCCACGCCGCCAAAGCCCACGTTGAAGGCTGCAAAGACCGAGCGCATCACGCCGTAGATGCCGATGACCAGGCCGGAGGTGGCACCCTTGAACTTGCCGATCAGGGCAGCGGCTGCTTCACGCAGGCCGTTGCGCTCCAGCGTGCCGGTGACCAGCATCACGATGATGAAGATGGCCATGCTGCGGTTTGCCACAAAGGTGCTGCCCAGCGTTTCCAGCAGGGTGACCGGGCCCAGACCGCCAACCAGTGCAGTCACAACGGCTGCCACCAGAATGACCAGAATGGAGTCCAGCTTCAGTGCAAAGCCAGCGATGACGATGACAATGCCGAGTAGTTTTAGTAGTTCCATAATTGCCTTCCTTTATACTTATATTTTCCCGGCATCGTACCGCGCCCCGGCAGCCTGTGGGTCAGAGGGCCGCAGGGGAAAAGCCGTGTGCCGAAAAGACGAGAAGGGGGAAGAGCCTGCTCAGAGGCGGACGAAAGCCGCCAGCAGAGCCGAGAATGCGGCCGCCGTGATCCACAGCGGGACAAGGCGGCGGCGCAGGTGGGCGGCGATGTCGCACTGCTCCAGCACACCGGAGGACTTGAGGGGCACCACGGTGGTGGAAGCGGGCACGGCGGCCTCGCTGCCATAGGGATTTGAAGAGGTGAACTCGCCGGTGCCGTCCTTGGCCGGGCAGGCGTACACGCCGTACCAGGAAGCCAGGATGCCGCCCTTCCCGGCGGCGGCCTTCTGCACCCGTACCCGCTGCACGGTCAGTGCCTCGGCCCTGCGCTCCTCCACCATCAGGTTGACGCGCATCATGTTCACAAGGTTCAGCACCGAGGACACGGCGATGAGCAGATCAAAGACCAGTACCAGAATGAGCAGCGGGTGCATGGGCGTTCCCTCCAAAAGCGGTGCCGCAGCCCGCAGGCGGTGCAGCACCTTATAAAGTTAAGTTCATTATATCATAAAACCATCACAAAAGTAAATGAATCGCCCCAGATTTGCGTTTGCAAAGAAAAATAAAAAATCCCCCGTTTCCCGGAGGAAACAGGGGAGGGGACTGCCTTGCGGCAGCAATTACTTGTTCTGGATGTACTCGTGGATGGCCTTGGCGGCAGCCTTGCCGGCACCCATGGCCTTGATGACGGTAGCGGCACCGGTCACGGCATCGCCGCCGGCGTACACGCCGTCACGGCTGGTCTTGCCGTCGTCGCCGTCGGTGACGATGCAGCCGTGCTTGTTGGTCTCCAGGCCCGGGGTGGTGGAGCGGATCAGCGGGTTGGGGCTGGTGCCCAGGCTCATGATCACGGTGTCCACGTCCAGCTCAAACTCGCTGCCCTTCTTCTCAATGGGGCGGCGGCGGCCGGAAGCATCGGGCTCGCCCAGCTCCATCTCCACGCAGGTGATGGACTGGACGAAGCCTTCGTCGTTGGCGTGGATCTCCACGGGGTTGCACAGGGTCTTGAAGATGATGCCCTCTTCCTCGGCGTGCTCCACCTCTTCCTTACGGGCAGGCAGCTCGGCCATGCCGCGGCGGTAGACGATGTACACGGTCTCGGCACCCAGACGCATGGCGCTGCGGGCAGCATCCATGGCCACGTTGCCGCCGCCCACGACGGCGACCTTCTTGCCGGTGCGGATGGGGGTCTTGCTGGTGGGCAGGTAAGCCTTCATCAGGTTGGAGCGGGTCAGGAACTCGTTGGCGGAGTACACGCCCTTCAGGCTCTCGCCGGGGATGCCCATGAAGCGGGGCAGACCGGCACCGGAGCCCACGAACACGGCCTCGTAGCCGTACTCGCCCATCAGCTCGTCGATGGTCAGCACCTTGCCGATGACCATGTTGCACTCAAAGTCCACGCCCATCTTCTTCAGGCCGTCGATCTCCTGCTGCACGATGGCCTTGGGCAGACGGAACTCGGGGATGCCGTACATCAGCACGCCGCCGGCCACATGCAGGGCCTCGTACACGGTCACCTTGTAGCCCAGCTTGGCCAGGTCGCCTGCAGCGGTCAGGCCGGCAGGGCCTGCACCGATGATGGCCACCTTGTGGCCGTTCCACTCCGGCACGACGGGTGCGGTGTGCACGTTCTCGCGGTGCCAGTCGGCCACAAAGCGCTCCAGGCGGCCGATGCCCACGGGCTCGTTCTTGATGCCGCGGGTGCACTTGCCCTCGCACTGGCTCTCCTGCGGGCAGACACGGCCGCAGACAGCGGGCAGGGAAGAGGAGCGGTTGATGACCTGATAAGCGGCCTCAAAGTCGCCCTCGGCCACATGCGCGATGAACTCCGGGATGTCGATGCCCACCGGGCAGCCGGTCTGGCAGGGCTTGTTCTTGCAGTGGATGCAGCGCTTGGCCTCGTTGATGGCCATTTCTTCGGTGTAGCCCAGAGCAACTTCCTTGAAGTTCTTGTTGCGGACGTTGGGGTCCTGGGTGGGCATGGGGCACTTTTTGGGATCCATATTGAAAGCCATCTTACATTCCCTCCTGAGTCTTGAACAGATTGCAGGCTGCCTCCCGGGCGTGTGCCTCAAAGGGGCGGTACATGGTGCCGCGGGCCATGGCCTCGTCAAAATCCACCAGGTCGCCGTCAAAGTCGGGGCCGTCCACGCAGGCAAACTTGGTCTGGCCGCCCACGGTCAGGCGGCAGCCGCCGCACATGCCGGTGCCGTCGATCATGATGGGGTTCATGGAGACGATGCTCTTCAGGCCGTGCTTCTGGCAGGTCTTGACCACGAACTTCATCATGATCAGCGGGCCGATGGTGATCACCAGGTCGTACTGGTTGCCGGCTGCTACCAGCTCGTCCAGTGCGGCGGTGACCACACCCTTGGTGCCGTAGCTGCCGTCATCGGTCATGATGCGCAGCTCGTCGCTGCAGGCCTTGAACTCGTCCTCCAGGATCAGCAGATCCTTGTTGCGGAAGCCGATGACGCTGTGCACCACACAGCCCTGATCGTGCAGTTCCTTGGCAATGGGCAGGGCAATGGCGCAGCCCACGCCGCCGCCGACCACGCACACCTTCTTCAGGCCTTCCACCTCGGTGGCACGGCCCAGCGGGCCCACAAAGTCGTGGACGCTGTCGCCCACGTTCAAGCTGTTCAGCTCCATGGTGGTGCCGCCGACGATCTGGAAGATGATCTCCACGGTACCGGCCTCGCGGTCGTAACCGGCGACCGTCAGGGGGATGCGCTCGCTGTCCTCAAACGGGCGGACAATGATGAACTGACCCGGCTTTGCCTTCTTGGCGATCAGCGGGGCTTCAATGACCATCTTTGTCACGGTGGGGTTCAGCGCGACCTTTTCAGTGATCTTATACATCGTGTATGCTCCTTTATGCTGACATTTCCATCTCCGCGCACAAAAACGCGCGCCGGCCTGCAAGGGGTGGGCGCAGCGTTTCTGTACGACCTATTGACACGCTCTATTATAATAGTTCCCGGTGTGGAATGCAAATAAATTTTCTTCGCATCAGCGGGGCGGAACCTGAACGAAATTGAATAGTCATCGGACGTCCGATGACGTGATGCAGAGATGTCCGAAATTGCAAATTGCACGATGCAGGGCCGAATGTCGGTCTTTTGCCCCAAAAATTGCAAAAAATGCAGATTGGGTGTTGACAACGGCCCCGGCTTGCGGTATAATAATCAACGTCGCCGGGAGCAACACCCCGGGACGCCACATGGAGTATGCGGCCGTAGCTCATCTGGTAGAGCGCCACCTTGCCAAGGTGGAGGTAGCGAGTTCGAGCCTCGTCGGCCGCTC
>ENA-UEOZ01000203-UEOZ01000203.1-human-gut-metagenome-genome-assembly--contig:-NODE-203-length-46408-cov-13.064946_pt1 | contig 46408 bp, 47 predicted proteins | sample MGYA00242898_ERZ507912 | MGnify/ENA primary metagenome ERZ507912 (study PRJEB26167, sample SAMN06115410) | human gut metagenome | host: Homo sapiens | place: China:Chongqing | collected 2016-04-27... | reverse complement strand
CAATCTCGCCTTTGCACCAAGCGCTCCAAAGGGTTCAAATGCAAAACAGGCTGCTGTGCCAAAGCATAATTCAAATTATCTACCAACTCGTCAAGAGTTGGTAGATTGTTGTATTCTGCATTATAAATCATACCTTTAATAGTCTTGCAAGTTTCTTAAACTTTGGACTTCAAACTCGTCTCTAAAAGCTATTATTTGGGCAGTTGCAGATGACAATAATTCCTTCTTAAAAGAAGAATCGCCTAAGTCTAACTTTTTTATTGCCTCCTTTATGTCAGCAAAGTTCCATAGAATATAACTATTGTACGGTTCTGCTTCCTCAAAACTATTCTTCATGTTTATTATTAAGCGGCTGAAGTCCTTTTTGAATTTATCCTTTTCCTCTTCTGGTGCTACTAACACTTGGTAAACAAGAGTATAATACTCTATCAAGAGCTTATCAAAATACTTCTCTTGTTTTTCTCCTTTCAATACCTTAAAAGCATCCTCTCTATATGTCATTATCTTTTCCTTAGCATAGTTCTGCATGTTTTTATAGTCTTTCATAAGTTGCAAGTCCAACAATTCCATTTTTGTTATTTTGCAATAGATTGGACTTAATTCCTTGTTCATTGGAAGTGTTTTATCGGATTTGTTCTCCAACATTCCACTTTCTATGTCACATATTAACTCATCACATTTGCAGATGGCTTTTTCATATTGCTTAGTTTCATAAAGCATATCGAAAATACCATTGTATGCTCTTGTACACTTTCTTATATAATAATCACGGTCTTGTTTAAGAGCAATCTTTTCGTGGCATTTGTTGCTGAATATTTTTCTAATCAACTTGATGACCTGCGAATATTCTATTATCGCATTTTCTTCGTATGTGATAGTTTTGTTTGCTCTCTTGATGTGCTTATAACAAACAGCCAAAGAAAAATGCATCTCTATTAGTTCCTCCATGGTTGCCTTTTTTCTACATTCACTCTCATAAAGTTTAAAGAACTCCAATGCTGCCTCATAGTTCCCATTAATCATGTCATCGAAACCTCGTGTATAAGCACTAATTTCCAACTTTCTATATGGAATAGTTTTACGATTAGCATGGGCAAATCCAATGCTATCATTAAAAATTGTATCTTCGGAAACATTAAAGAATGCTTCCATCGCAAGCAGAATGCATTCTTTCTTATCAGCGTCTATTCGTATTATTTCTATTCCGTGATCTTTTACAATGAATTTCTCCATTCCAAAAACAAAGACACTATCTTGTCTTATGATTCGGTTGTTGCGTGAAGAAGGTTCCCAAATACAGAATCTGGTATCAACATCTGAACAGATATTCGTTTCTCTATAAGTCTGCGCCAACAAACTTTCTACAGGTTGTGACTCGTCTTTTATATAGGATAAGCAGTCATTTACAATTATATCATGCATCACGTCATAACAATAGACAAATCCATCAGCATCTGTATCAGCATTGCATGCAAACCATAAAGCTGTAAGGACATTCTTGCTAAAATCAACTAGACAAGTTGCACCGCCATTATGCTGTATATCAGCTAAGATGTCAAGATCACTCATTTCCTCTTGATATTTATCAGGAAAATGTCTTTTTGCTGTCTTTATCATGTCGCGCAGGATGTTGACATAATTTGCTCTTATATAAGGCTTTGTCTCTGGTTTGTTATTATCGTAGCTATCCAATCGGACAGACAAACCAGACCGTATAGTATCATTTTCTACTTGCTTATTTTCTGGAAAATTTATTCCTGTTTTTGATTGGTAAGGATAGAATTTACTAATACCCCTAAAAATGAATTGAGGGTATTTATAATATTTCAACTGTTTGGATGTCACAGTTTTTACTTCATGCAAGAAACTGATAACGTACTCAACTCCTTTAAGTAAATTCTCATAATTCATGATAAATTTACCTTTGTCTTTCGTTTTTTCCATAATAGTTTAATCTTAAGTTTTTATAAATAGCGACTAAGCCCCCCAACCGAAAAGTAGTTCAAAAAAATGGGAGAGGGAGCCGTTAGCCTGTAAATCTATTATTTCCTGTTCTTCATCCGCCAAAAAAAGTGCCATATTCTGAAGATAGGCTCGCTTAAAGCCTCGGCAGGGTAGTATCTTACCAAACGTAAATCTCGATACACTCTCTGCATGTTATGTCCGAAACCATATCGCTCATCATATTGTCCGAAGTTGCCGCCATTCAATATTTCTGCCAACAACAACTTTCCTCTCTTCTTATCCATCGGAGCTATCATCTTCTCCTCTGATAATCAAAGAACCTCATGCAGCACATACATCACAGCCCCCGCAAACTTCCACAATCCCAAATGTTTCAATTCTCTCTGCAAAGTACCCCCAATCACTAATAACTCATCACTAATCACAACAAAGTAGTAATCAATCATCTGTCTCAATCCGACTCCTTCATAGAAATAATGATGAAACAAATGAAGTAATTGATAAATAACATTGAAAGCACATGTTGGTACGGCGATTTCTCCAGCATCATTTGGAAACGCAACAATATTACTACATTGCAAGTCAGCATTCAGCTTGAACCATTTCTGTAACCGATGATTGTATAGAGAATTATTCAGAATGACAGGAGTTGAGTGAAGTTCCACCGCTATGTCATCTATCATAAGCTCAATATGGTTAAGACTTTCTTTCCCAACACTTCCTTTGTCTTTCGTAAGCTGCTGCGCAAGCATACGAAGGTCATCACGTTCTGCTCTCACCCATATATCTATATCACCAGGAGTCCTTGAAAAAGGATTAGAATACATTTGCGCATTACCCTGTCCTTTCAATATACAACACCGAAATCCTCCTGTTTTTATATTGTTATATATGTGTGCAGCAGCTTCGTTCAAGAGAAGATTTCTTTGATAGATTCTTTGGCTCTGTCCCAATCAAGCCAATAGTAAGTCCTGACTCGGAGCATATTTCTTCGGCAGCCGCTGGATTCCCTCGAAACAGACCCCTATCAAGGTCTGTTTCTTCGCAAAACGATAAAAGGCATTCCAGTCAAAGTTCACCAAAGTCTCGCCCGACAAGAATTCTTTGCCGTCATAAAGTCCTAAGGCGAACTGTAAAAAACGGAAATTAACATCTGACATTACTCTTTTGTCATATTCCAAAGGAACAGTGCATTTCCGATGATATATCTCCTCCACATACGCTTAGGCTCCTTGATCAATCTATAGAGCCATTCCAAACCATGCTCCTGCCACCAGATAGGAGCACGCTCTACGGTACCGGCGAAGAAGTCAAAGACAGCACCGATGGTACCTACGTGACAATGGATGTTCAACTCATTCCAATGAGAGTACGTCCACTTCTCCTGCTTAGGCGCCGTCATGCCAATCCAGAGCAGATCAGGGTTGGCAGCATTGATGGCATCAATGATAGCCTTGTTGTCCTCATCCGAGAACTCAGGCTTATACGGAGGCGAATAAGTCACCACCTTCAGGTGAGGATAATCCACGGCAGCACGCTTCACAATCAGGTCGAGCACCTTCTGCGAACTACCCATAAACATCACCGTACCACCCTTTTTCTCCAGTTTGTTCATTTCGAAGAAAAACAGGTCCCAGCCAGCTATTCTTTCCTTCGGCTGACTCTTCGCCTTAATCCACTTGCACGCCTTCACGATACTCACTCCATCCGGAATCAACACATCGCCATTTGTCAGGGCATCAGCAAAGAGCTGATCCTTCTTTGCCGTGTTAAAAGAATGAGCATTTACTGTGTTTATGAGCAATTTGCCCTCTGGTAATGAGGCTAATTCCGCCTTACTACCCAAAATCGTTAATGTTTTTAATCGAAACATAACTGTATTTGAATTTATTTTGTTATCTTCGCAGCCATAAACAGCGGATTCCATCAGAATCCCATCATTTCATGAACAAGAAACAACGGTTATGACATACGATATTAATACTAAATACGAAGTATAAGCAGCTTACGAAAAAGCAACGTCAGCAACTCCTTGTGGCTCTTCAGTCGCAAGGCATCAACATTGTGAAAATCGAAGCCTACGAATATGCTGATGCCCCAGGCATCAAACATCTGTTTTTCTATTTTGCAGAGGATAGCAGGAAAGCTATCCCCTACTTCATGCTAGATAGCGAAGTTTGGAAGAAGATTCTTTTGTACATTATGAAAGAGTGATTTCCCTACTAACAATTCTTGTGACGAACTATCTTTGAGTTTTCACCCTTTGAGACAATCATTCAGGATATCAACCATCGACTCCTCAAACTTTCTGAGGGTGAACTTATCATAAAACTTGCGATAACCGTTTTCTCCCATACGCTCGGATTCCTCCGGATGCTCTATAAAGTATCCCAGCTTATCAGCTAGAGTTTGGAAATCATGCTTCTCTATCAGAAAGCCAGTATCTTTATCATCTATGATACCAGGGATACCACCCTCTGTTGTGGAAATGCAAGGAAGATGATGCTGCATAGCCTCCAATAATACCAAAGGAAAACACTCATTGTGATAGAAGGTTGGGAAAACAAACACGTCAGCAGCTGCCCAGAACTCATCCTTCTCCTTGCCATACTTGCCACCGTGGGCAAAACAGACATCTTCCAAATGAAATTCCTTCATCGCATGGAAAAACATCTCTTCCGTTATATCACTCCATTTTCCAACGAAATGAAACTCTACAGGCAAATTCTTTTCATGCAGGATCTTTGCAGCTTCCACTATAGTCCAAACACCCTTTTCAGCAATCATATTGCTAAGAAAGAGTACATTCATCTTATTTCTTTTCATTCTTCTGGTATTCCGTTAGGACAAACAAAAACATCTTCTCTTTTTACATACTTCTTGACGTCACCATACAAGCATTCCGACAGGAGAATTACCTTGATTCCCTTGAAGAATCGCTGGTATAGGAAGTTATCCAAGAATCTGTTTTGGCGAGTTGACACACCCTTATTATGATAATGTACAACCACCTGATATCCCATTCGCTTAATCATCTGAACAACGATATAGTCTTTATAGAAGGCACCGCCACAGGCATTAGGTGTTACATACACCAAGTCTGGGTTGATTGTCTTCAAACTCCTACGGATTTTACGCAGCAACGCATAAAAATCAATCAACTTTCGGATTCCAACCTTACCAATATCTTGCAGATTCTTAGCCGTTGTCAGATTGATGTAATGCCCCTCAAACTTCTCATTGATGAGCTTGCTATCATGGATATATTGCCCCACCATCGCTGCACCATGCACAGGAGGAGGCATGTGCATGATAAATAATATCTTTGGTTTCATCTGTTTTTCTCCTTTTATTTTTTATCTAAATCATTATAGAAATGCCAAATCGGAAAACGTTTGAGATTGGCAGCATCTTCTTTCGTGCACTTGGAAAGCCACTCCTTAAAATTGACTTTATCTCCCAAAAGTAAAGACACACCAACTTTCATTATAGGCTCTAATTTCTCATTTGATAGAATTTCTCGAAGTTTCGCAAGCTCATCTTCACCTAATTTGTTTTCTCTCTTTAATACTTGGCAATAGTTGACAAAATACATTTCTTTCAGTCGCTCAGAGTTGTCTTTGTCCATCAGCCAACAACTGAGTTTTTCAGAGTAAGCAAGCAACTCCTCCTTACGCAGAGATTTCTCTTCACTTAATTTATCATAAGTTTCCAACATATAGAGCAAATCCAGATTGGCCATTTCAAAGATATGCGGATTCTTGTCTATAAGTTGTTCGTAAGAACTAATCAGAGCATCAAATGGTATATTGTCGCATATTTGCCACAAGTCTTCATTTTGCAGATAAGAGAAAGGACTTGCAGGATATTTCTTGTTGTCCTTAAACTTATACCTTATGGATATTTGACCATCAAAGAAATCTCCAAAACGAGAATTGCCTTTTTCATCTACAGCTTCCCATAAAAGGATTTTCAAATCACCTATTTCTACCAAGACTAAATTATTCTCTTTATGCCCGATACTTACAGATTCTCCTGTGCAAAAAACATGAAGGATAACATCTATCATGCGTTCCTGTTCTTCTTTGATGGTGGACAAATCCAATGGCCTGTTTACATGCAACATTGCAAGAACACTCTTCAACTTTTTCCATCCCTCAATTCTTTCTGTAAGGTCTTTCACTAAATCTTGTTCATTGACTTTCAAATGTAAGGGAAAATCTCCAAGAGACAGGCATTCTTCCTTATCCAAGGCAAGGATAAACTCTGCATCTTTTATGCTGTCATCCAATGTTTTAGAGATGCTTCTAAAAGTTGCTTTACAATCTGGATTGTCGCTATTCAGAAGAAACGAAAATGTCAAGACATCACCTATTGATATTATCAGTCTTCCGTCTTTAACGTCATTCTTATATTCCGTAAAGAACACTTTTCCACCAACAGCAACATTCTTCTTTACAACATTATGGAATGATATCGACTCTATTTCATTCGATATAGGAACTTCGATATTGAATTCTTTATCGATCTGTGCATATAGGAAAGAGTTGTGTGATGACAAATACCCCATCACTTCAATAGGACTCATTTTGCGAGAAGGAACAATAAAAGAGAAATTCTTAATTTTTCTCTTCTTCATGTCCTCAAAAGTAAAAGGCATTTTGTTGGCATAACTAATTTGTTTCTTAGCATTGCCACAAAAGACTTTTAAGATGTTCTCAAAATCCGCAAGAGTCTTTGGGAAAGATCTCATGGCAACACTTACAGTATCTTGCTTTCCTTTTCCCCTCAGAATCTTCTTAACGGTTTCGGGCAACAGACATCTGAAAAACAACAAAGTATCTTTTCCCTTGTTCTTTTCTTGGCATACAATATAAACTGTCGGTTCATGCAAATATGCTTTTAGGTCATTAATAGAAATGTTGTACTTAAACTTTGTTCGTTTAAATGTTTTCATCTCCTTACCTTTCAACTGTACAGGAACTCGCCCGACAAATGAATTCTTCGCCTTGTCATCTTTGGCATACAAGTAAAGATGACCGTCCCAAAATGGCTCTTTGTCATTATCACTGATATGCTGAGAAATGACATCACTTCCCTGTATGTATTTCTTCAAAGCTAAAATAGCCCCTTCTTCAATATCTTTAGAAGTCATAACTTATCAGATTAGTTTATATAGCGCTTTATATTTTTGGGAAAGTTTTATGTTTTCTTTACTTTCCTCATACACCCATTTCTGTTCAGCGAATGCTTTTAGATACGGCTTATAGTCTGATATTCTTAATGTTGAAAAATAAGCCTTCACATATTCCATACTTTCATCAATGGCGAGCAGAAGGTCTTTATCTGGTTCAAATAGTATTGATACCTGACATATATAAGTAAATAGGTCGTAACCAAGAGTACGATCAGTGGCAAGTTCCCAATCTATTAAACGAATAGTACCTTCAGAAACAAGCACATTCCATGGGCAGAAATCACCATGGCTTAATGACATTTTCAATCCATTTTCATCAACATCTTTATCTGTTAGATGATATTTAGATAAAGGTAAGCACAACTGCAATACCTCATCTGTCATCTTGCGACTTTTTGGACGAGAACCTTTTATAAATTCTGTCTTTAGATATACATAATCGTCTGTATCAACTGCTTTCAATAACTTCGGTGTCAAGCCAGTACCGTCAAGCATACGATATATCCTTATCTCATTTTTCGTCAACTTCTTCGCTCTCGGCTTTTCAGAGAATTTGGCAAAAAATGGAATATCCAATGTTTTGTCATATCCCAAAATAGATATTTTCTGCTCAACACCGGGACTCCCCATATTGAAAGACATCAGCGTGTCATTTCCATCAGATGCCTTAATTTTTGAATAAGGGAACTCCAAATCTTTCTCATTCACAGATGCCAATGACCTCACAACAGAAGAATGTTGAAACAGCCACCAATATATTTTCGACAATCGCCCTCCGTATGGACTATACAAGCCATACATATATTGTAGAGAAGAGTCCAAGTGAGGAAAATAATAGGAAGTCGTAAAAGTTTTGAATCTATAGTACTTCATTATGAATTATGCTTTTCAATTACATTTTGATATATTTTATCAATCAAATCAATCTTGCTCTCCCAAGAAAAATCTTTTGCACGTTCCAATGCTCCAAGAGACAACTTCTGACGATATTTTTCGTCACCTTCTAGCTTTTCTATAGCAAAAGCAAAATCACGAATAACCTGTTTATGATTTTTCAAATCTATTTTTATTCCACAAGCATCTGTAATAACATTGGCAAAACCAAGATGGTTTGTTGCAACTACAGGCAAACCCATAGACAAAGCTTCAAGAAGTACGGTCGATGTAGCATCGCTCAAACTCGTTATTACAAAAGCATCACACTTGGACATAATACCCATAGCTTCTGTCTTTTCTACCCATCCGTGCCATATGATGTTTTTCAGCCCAAGTTTTTTACTTAAATATTTCCATTTTCTAGTACATTCTCCTTCACCTATAATATGTAACTCCATTTTATCGGGATTCTTTAACATAGCCATAGCCTCTAAGAGCAAGTTCAGAGATTTTCTTGGAATATGCAATCCTGACCAACATATTTTTAATTTTCCGACGCGACTTTCAGTTTGATGTTTGGTAGAAGTTTGAAAACCAACTTCAGGTATTACTATATTATCTTTATTCCACAATTTCAATAAGGTGTTATGGTCATCTTCTGTAGCAGTTATTATAGAATCACTTTCATTCACGGCTTCTGCTACACGAACAGAATGTTTCATTTGCCAAGAATTTATAATATTGCGCATACCATAAAAGACCATTCCTTTTACACCCATTGACGGCAATAATTTCCATGGCGTAATATTAAAACCTCCCATAGGTCCCCAAACAAATGGTTTGTCAAGCTTATACAGATACCCTGGTTCCCTATATCCGACCATATTTAATTGGTGTATCAGATCAAAATTGTATTTCGCATCCAAATCTTTTGCCAATTTCAATGCTTTCTTTTGCCATTGATTGTAGAACCAATAATATGATGGCGGCCATATTTTGCGCAATGTCTTATGACGATTCTTTTTAATAAAAAAGAAATGTTTATTACTTTTTTCGTCTGGATTCGTTGCAAAATATCTATCAAGATCGTCTTTAAATTTACTTTCAGTCAAAATAAATAACTCATGATATTTCGAAAGTCCTTTTACGAAATTCCATCCCATACCAGGCTCACTCCCCTTATAAGGAGAGCAAGCATAACAATTTACCAAGATTCTCATAAGAAAGTTACTTTATTAAATCTTTTCGACAACATATCCAATATTGCCTCTTTAGCAAGTCGTATACTTTCTTCAGGCGTAAGTGTCGTATCAACCCAAACTGCATTTTTACGTTTGTTGCAAAAGCGTTTCAGCACATTGGTCTGTCTTGTAACCTCTTCAAGACTTGTCTCAGGCTTACGCTCATATATTTTTTTAGGGTCTCCACCTAAGCAAAGTATCAAATCAGGGACTGGCACGAAGATTTCCCCAAACCGAAGAACCCACTGAGGCAAGGATGTGCGAGAGCGACGTTGATCTATATAATAATCATAATAGTAACGATCGAATATAAAGACCTTCGCTTTTGTTGCGATTTTAGGATATACAGATTTTGCGTACCCAAAAGTATAATCCATCATATAATATCCCCAACGAACAATAGAACCGATAAAGCCTGATGGCTTCTGTGCATGCGGATCAGAAACCACTTTTGGCTTTTCACCATCCTTTAAAGCCTCCTTTTTACCTAAAGCAACGCCCATATCTGGCAATACATTAGGTCTCAAGTGATTGTAGATAATTCCATTATGGAAAGCCTCTTCTAACCAAGGAGTAATTGCGTCAATTATAGTACTCTTACCACTTCCATCTGTTCCTTGAACAGAAATAACATATCCTGGTTTGTTCCAGAATCGTGATACTTTAGATATTTTATGCAAAAAAATATTGTTTGTTTTTAAGGAAGAACGCCCAAGTTTTTTAAGTTTTTCAAACTTATGAACTAATTGTTTACCTTGTATTGCTTCATGCAAAGCCTCAGAAAAATGAGCAGAGAACAATGTTAAAACACTTTGTATATATTCTAAAGAATATAAGTCTGCATTATCATAGAGAGGCTTTATATACTTTTCGCCACTCGTACCATTGTTTACGATTTCCTTTATGAATGCTACTAAATTGGCTAACTGATCATCTAACACATATATATCCTTGTATTTTTGTATATGTTTCTGTATCACCTCTCCCTGAATCATTTCTGTATTTTGATAAGGAATACATCCACAGAAAACATCTATTTGAATACCACATTCACTATTCATATAGCATACTTTTGGACAAAGCGTATCTGGTAAATAAGAAACCATATGTGCATTCTGCTCTTTTGCAACATTCTCTATTATTCGGAAAAAATCTTTTATATCTTTACAACAAACCCAAAGGTCTATATCACTACTTCCAAGACTTTCCGGCAATGTTTTATAATTTCGTAAAACAGCGTATTTAATATTTTCTTTATTTAGCTGTTTGAACAAATTTATTGATATTTGATTATCCATTATCTCACAATTATTACTTTATAAATAATCTATTCTCTTGTTTTAAGCAACCTTGCAGGTACCCCCCCCAATATGCTTCGATCTGGAAAAGAACGAGTTACGACAGCACCTGCTGCTACTATACTCTGTTTGCCTATATGTACACCAGGCAATATTATTGCTCGAGTTCCAATCCAGCAATCATCACCTATTACTATAGGATTTTCCTCTTTAGCTCCCTGAAGATTAATAGGAATATCCAAACGTGCAAACTCATGACTTGTAGCCATCATCACAACATCCGGTCCCATTAATACATCATTACCTATGGTGATATCTCCATTAAGCCTAGCATTGCTACCCAACTGACTTCGATTCCCTACCGAGAGACGCAAACCATTGCCAAAGTAACAATGGTCTTTCACAATTACATCAGTACCACAACGTCGAAGCAAATGCTTTACACACCAATATCTAAGTTTATAACCAAGTTTATAACCAGGCATTGGCTGCATAGGAATACGTTGGAGCAAAGCGTAGTAAATGATTAATAATAACTTTTTCATAAATCATTCAAAGATTCTTATAATACGATGTTACCATACTAATTGTAACAGATTACCTAATAAAATTATAAACCTAAAAACTTCATCAATTTCTCTGCATATTCCACATGCTTCTGCTTATAGAGAGCAATATTGGTGAGATAACGCTCATAATTTTGCTCAGTCAGAATACCTTCTAGTGAAAGTTCTTCTAAATTCTCATAGATATAGCCACACCCAAATTGAGCAATAAAGTCAAGAGCCTTACAGCTTTTGCCTATGATAGGAACATTATTAAATATTGTATCAAGCACAACTCCACTACTTCGTCGAGAATATTCACCCTGATAGTTGAGAATACAAAAACGACTATTACGTATGTATCCATAATACTCTTCGTCGGTAACATAACCTATGTGTAATTCTATGTTTGAACACTTTGATGTCACATTCCTCAGCTTTTCACCTAATTGAATATCACTAACCTTTCCAGCAATTACCATACGATATTTGGTTCCTGCAATTTTTCTTACAACATCCAGAACTCCTTTTTCTTTCTCAATGCGACCAACGAAGCACACATCATATTTTTTTTCGCAAAATGGAATGTCTATTTGTTCTTTATGACCAAGATAAATATAATCTGGAACTACGCAGTAAGGTCTCTCATAAGCCTCACCAACCATCTCATTAGGACAGATGATACCATTAATTTTATGCTTTACTAATCTATACAAAAATCTTTTAGCCATACTATCCACGCCTTCCTTACTGTATTGTATGAGATATAGGCTACTCTCACAATGATAAAATAAAGCAATGGCTATAAAAGAACTAAGCACACCACCCTGCTGTAGCACGATTATATCTCCCTTTGCTTGACGAAATAGTAATCGTGCATTTAATAAATACTTCCATTTACTTGTCCAAGTTGACTCACACATAAGCATTATATCATTTGGCAATTGAAGTAATTGGTCTTTATTAAAACGTGTTCTATAAACTGGTCCTCCAGCAATGAGAGTTTTTATTTTATTATAAAACAAATCATAGTAGTTTTGTGCCACAGAAAAGAAATGTCCGGTAGACTGCCCCTTAAAATTCGGACTTTTGACATCTGCAATTATCAAACATTTATTTTTTTCCATAATATATAATTAAAAAAAATCCTCATTCAACTTATTTAACCTTGCCTCAGGAAACAATTATTAATTTCGACTCTTTCTATTTCACATAGCTCTGGTGAAAAAGCAAATCCCATTACACACCAAATCACAAAATTATACATGGTGTATTGAGGAATGTTTTCTATAAACAACAAAAAAACATGCTGTAATATTAACATTCCAAAAATCTGGGCCATAATATTGTCTTTGAAGGACAAAGTTCTTATTATAGCGAAGAAAAACAACAAGAATATAATTACCGTGTACACCACACCTCCTTTTAACAAATAAGAAAGCAATCCAACCTCAGGATTTGATCGATTCTCATTGTCTCCCATATTTCTAGAAAAATAAGGACTATAATACCTTCCATTTATACCCTTACCTAACCATATTGTATTCGAATGTTTTAAATCATCAAGCACCTCTTCATAAATAAACGTTCTTGTATCTGCCGCATTATTACCTAGAGAAGAACTGTGAACAGAAAGTTCGCTATTAAACACTGAAAAGCCCGTAGTTAAATAGAGAGAAAAATAATAGAACGGAATAGCAATAATTACTATTGCCGCTATATTTACCAAGCGTCTGTGGATTAATGGCTTAAAATACGTGTAGGCCATTATCAAGAAAGCGATAACTGTCCTAATTACTGGAGTACGTGCACCTTGATCCCAACATAGGACTATGTAAAACACGCCTGTAATTATTAAAGCTGTTGCTACTTTACCCGGCAAAAACTTAGCAAAAGCTAATGGGAAAAAGAGAGTCCATCCAATATATAAAGCATAGGTATACCCCACAAGATACATAGGAATTGTCAACAAAGAAAAATATGTCAATATTTTAAGTAACCATAGCATATTTTCCTTTCTCATACCCATCTTTAAAAATAATGGTAGCAAAAAAGCAGGAACATAATCAACATTGCCCCAAAAAGTAAGAGGAACACATGACTTATCCAAAAATGCACCATAGACAATATGACAAAGCACATATATAAGCAACAGCGAGTATAGCAGTCTTGGCACTTTTTGGGGTATTTCCAAATATCGGTTCTTATAATAATACATCACAAGAGCAAGCATTGAAACTCCAATAAATACAGCTCCCATATTTTTTAACATAACATTATAGCCGAAAAAAAATGAAGGGAAAACGAGCAAAGTACATAACAGCATTGGCCAAATACACCAACAGACCCAATTTTGTATTTTTATACCATTAATATAATTATTCATGACTTAAAATTGATTGAACAATATCAAATATTGTTTTACTATACCTTTCCAATGAATATCTCTCTCTTGCAAATTCACGTATTGACTCAGCCTCTTTTCTTAAAGAAATTGAGTCAGACGCACTTCTTTCTGTTATTTCTCTTACTACATCTTCCACATGATATGATTTCAAATATTTCATATCTATAGTCGCAACGGATGCTTCAGATGTTACTAAAGGAATAAGCCCAAAATTCATTGCTGTTAAAGTGGATGTAGAAACCCCTTCCGAGCAAGAAGGAAACAAAAAGAAAGCACAATCATCAAATACCTTATTAGCATAGGCAGTTCCAATTTGAAGGTATCCATGATCTATAACATTTGCGGGTTTTATCTTAGATAAAATTCTTCTATCAACAGAGTCCAAACCTGCAACATGAAGAACAAGATTTGGTGCAACAGAAAATGCATCATACAAAATGTCCAATCCCTTTAATACGGCGCCACGAGAGCCCATCCAAAGAAAATGTTTCTTTGCTTGATTAAAATCTTTCTTCTCCAACGTATAATTATCACACTTCAAGCCTGTTGGACTTAGCAAATATACGTTCTTATCAGGTAAGAGATTTTCATCTCCTTCTCTACCCATCATTATTATATAATCTGCATTTACAATATCTTCATCATTAAAAAAAAGTCCAGAACGATTAATCTGAGTCTTTATACGATGACGCTCATACAAATAAGCAATACGCTCTGATTCTTTTTGTAAAGAATAATAAGGAGGCTTTTCTGTAAGATACAATATGCTTTTCGCTTGGGGATTTAGTTCTATAGCTTTTCTATATGCAGGACCAAATCCTATAACATAATCATAATCATCATTAATTGCTCCATCGTAGTTATACGCACACACATCTATGCGGCAATTATTCTTTACTAAGGCTTCAATAAATGCAGCACATTCTACATTTCGAGTTCCTTTCTGATTATCCCATTTCTGTATATGAAATATATTTGTAACATAACAAAACAGTACTTTATGTTGAGATGAAAAATCAACTCCAACTCCAATATTTCTGTATATCTCTTGACTCTTGTTACCGCTTGATTTATGATCTCTCATATACGTGACAAGAGAAAGAGGCATCTTATTTAAAATTTCATTTTTTATACTCATTTGGTTTCTTATTTTTTATATTTTTCTATAAGTTTCAAGTGCATATTTACAATATCTTGGGATACGTAATTATTACGCCAATTCGGTTGAATATGGTGATTGTACAACTGACTAATTCCTTCAGCTAGATTATCTGAATCTTTGTATTTTGCCAAATACCCAGTCTTGCCTGTTTGTACAATCTCGGAAATAGCAGTACAATCAAATCCGATTACCGGTGTATCACACAAGATATTCTCTAGGAAAGTTAAACCAAAACTTTCTGCCAATGATGGTGATACAAACAGATCTGTTGCATTACAAATCAATGAAAGAGCATATTCATCATTAATGGGACCCAAAAATTTTACCGGATATTTTAATTCATCCACGGTTTTCTGATCATAATCACTACCATAAACAACTAATTGAACATTACATAAGTCCGTTTTATTAATAGCGTCACGCAAATAATCAAACCCTTTAAACTTATTTCCAGCTCCAGCTTGACAACCAAAAGTAACAATGAATTTATCTTGTGGCAAATTCAATATACCTTTGGCGATATTCTTATCAAGAGGTTTGAAAATCTGCTCATCAACAACATTTGGTATTACCCAAATTGGCTTATCTTTCAGTATAAAAGAATTTCTTGCACATTCTGCCATCCATTTGCTTGGCGAAACAAATACAAGATTATTATATTTATGAAACAAATTCCATTTAGCTTCACTTTGCTTTTTTGCAAGGTGGCAATTCGAACTAAACATCTGGCAGTTATTGCATCCTGAATGATATTCAGCACATTCAAAAGCATGATGACAACCACCTGTCATTGTCCACATATCATGCATAAAAAAGACTATAAGTTTACCAGTTTTGGCCATATTCTCTATGTCAGAGCAACTCAGAAATCCACCAGCAATCCAATGTAAATATATAACATCAGCATCAGCAACGTATTTTTTTAACTCACCATTTGATGTTATCATTGGAAATGGACTATAAAAATATGTACCACTTTTTTTATACTTCAGCTGTCGCTTTACGTTTAATGAGTTCAAAACACTGCATATCATTAACGAAGGCTTCATATGCAAGTTCATCACGTTGTTACGCTTTACTGTACGCTGCAAAGTAACGACCGCAGAATCTATACCAGCCTTACACATTGCGGTATGAAGCCGAAATGCCGCATTGCCTGCTGGTGTCATACCAGTCTGTATATGTAATACTTTCATAGCAATAATAATATTTTCTTTTCTAATTTATGTATCCAATAAGCTACAAATAATGTTATACTCAAACATAATGCTATAAATATGCAAGAATGAGAAATCCAAGGTGCAAGCGACATCAAAACTATAAAATGAACAATATAAAATTCATACGAGATATTTCCAATGAAAAGCAAGGCACCGAATCTCCTTCTAAAATTTAAAACATTTGCCAAGAATATTAAACTAAGCCCCCCCATACTCTGAATCATCATAATGCTAGGATGCGTTGTATCAAGAGAAAAAAACATTGCTATATTTTTAATATTTAACAAGATGCATCCAACAAATAAAATGGTAAAAGCTAAAAGCCCATTAATTTTTGCAATACGCTTTCTTGATAAAAAAGCATGAAGTAAGAAACCTGCAACAAAAGGACCAACACATGAGATAAATGGCAGTTTGAAAAACCAACATACTACAAACAACAATATACTTAATACCGATTTGCAACGATTACTAGCAGCTACTATAACCGGCATCAAAATAAACATTTTTACTTCTGGGCTTAAATACCACGATGGCGGATTAATGACATCAGGGTTATGCGGAGCAAGCACAGTTGCATTACATAAGAATTCCACAAAACTAACATTGTCCTTCCAAAAGCCTGCGGCCCAAGGGGTCAAGAGATTGGATTCTGCATATATCCCATATTTTAAATAAACCATGAGTAATCCCCATCCTAATATTAACGAAATCAAATGGGGTGGATATATTCTCAATGTTTTCTTAATCAGCCCACGCAAGTAACCTTGTAATCTAAATTGCTCATCTCTATAATAGTAAAAACCACTCAAAGTAAAGAAAAAGATTACAGCCCACTGTCCATCAAAAAAGAAATGAAATGGTGTTGGCATTAAATATTGCACCCATTCGATCTTAAATATGTTCAATGCATGAGAAAAGAAAACCACCAAGGCACATATACCACGAAGATATTGAATATTATAATTAAGCTTTCTTTCTGCCATATTTTTTTTCTATTTGTTTCCAAAATTGTTTCCATAAAAACATACGTATTTTATCAACTAATACTGAGCCTATAAATACACAGATTACAAAAACAATTATAATTGTAACGTAAGACAATAATGAACTTGAAACATAGACTTTGTTCACAAAAGCAATAAATACTCTTATAACATTAGGATTAGCATGTATCAAGAACGCCGCAAAAGAGGAAATAGCAAACCAATTAACTAATTTGCTAGTCACATTAAACTGTAAAAAGAAGAGCAAATAACATACAGCAACACCCATTATCAACGGATTACTATATGCCAACCCATATTGTAGAAATTTATGAACATATTTCGCATCAAGTATGCCAAGATAAGAGGCTATAATAGGCAATAACATTATACAATATAAAGACACTCCCAATATCGCCACTTTCATTTTTTTATTCCAATCCCCCCAAAACCTTCTAATATAACTACCTATCAAATACAATAAGATGAAAGACATTGTACTATAACCATTTCTGATAGACAAGTCTGCCATTGAAACAAAATCAAATATAGTCTGATAAACAAGCATTGACAAAATAATAATACGATGTGTCTGTTTACTACTATTGTCTATAAAAGCATTCAATAAAGGCGAAATAATAAATAACAAGAGGTAAGACTTTATGAACCAATTCGCATCCGTCAAGAAAAAGCACTCCTTTATTCCGATAAGACTCAATTGACTACGTCATAACATTAGCCATAAAACATATATGGATATGGAGTAAAACAATATCTGAAATAGATAATTACTAAAGTTCTTAACTTTCGGTCTAATCTGAAAGTAACCAGAAATTAGCACAAAGATATTTACTGCAGGAACTGCAAAAATCTGAAGAGTGCAAATCATCAATCCGGAGCTATCAAATTGCCGTGGTATTCCAAGAGACAAAAAAGCCGTATGAACCAATATTACCATCATCGTGGCAATGATTCGTAAAATTTCAATATTACTTTGACGTTCCATTTTTAACTCAATGATTTTTGAAGAAAATGTTTTGACTCTTTTATGTTATCTTGCATTCTATCTATATAGCTGAGAGTATGAAAGCCATTCATTAAGCATGTTTTCAACTCTTCCAAATTAGTAACCACATTTTCAAATCCAAAACGTTGCTCTAGATCTAAGAAACGAGACGCTCTGTCCTTTTCCTTATAATAAGTAACAAATGGTCTATTATACTTCAAAGAAAACATAACTCCATGGAAAGAATCTGTATAGACAAAAGATGCATTTTTAAATAATACTAACCATTCTATCAGCGAGGCACTATAGAACGTCTTTGTTGCCCAATCCAAAACTCTTGGAGCATTTTCCGTCAAAACAATAGCAACTACCTTTTCTATTCCAGTTTGTTTTTTAATAATTTCTATAGCTTCATCATTTCCACCATTTATATCCGCACCCAAAATATACGCCAAGATATATTTACCCGTAACTACTGGTTGAACTCCATCTGTCAACTCATTAAAGTCATATAATAATGTAGGGTCAGAAACTATAGGAACATTTTTACCAATCAGATCGAAAACGAAATTATAAGTTTCCATATTTCTTACGCTAAGAGAGTAGAACTCAGATAAGAGCACAGCTATTTCATTTCGCTTAAGAATATTTTTAGCTCTATTTATCGCACAGCAAGGAGCATAACTAATCTTTCTGCCACGATAATTATGCATATTATCGAAAAAATAGCATAAATCATCCCAGCGAGAAGGTCCCCACACCTGATCACTACCAGTTATTACTGCATCATATTTATTTAATGCATCTGAAAAATTAGTATAATCAACAGATTCTGAAAGATTAAATCTACTGCAGACAAAACCAGAAAAACTTTTCCTCATCTCAGGAGAATATTTTAGCTTTAAAAACATTTTTTTCATACCACTAACGAAATCATGGCGAAGATTATTATTTTGCCAAAAGCGTTTTCTACTATAGTTCTGTGGTATGAAATTTATGACTTCCACATCATGTCCTAGACTCTTCAAATACTGTTGTAAAGCATAACATTGAAGGACTGCGCCATAATTGATCGCAAAATAATATGTCAATATTCCTATTTTCATTTTTTAACGATGATTTTGTTTAATATTATACGAACTAACTTTTTTACTCCTACTTGATTCTTGCACAATATTTGAATCTTTTCTCCAAAAGTTCTGTTGTCGGCTTGAAAGAATTTCGTTCGATTTTTATTGAATAAAGCTGATCTTACAAGAGCAGGATTCTTTTGCAATAAATCTTCCCAAGTTGCATCATACAACATAGCTTTCATTTCTGGAACTGCAACCGCCCCCTTATCAGTTGTTGCGACAATAGCAGAAATTCCTTTGTCATCATCTATGCTAGGAATAAGAGTATGAATGTTCCAATAATCAGCAATAGTTATGTCACTACCGCTACTAAGACCTTTAAATTTGCACGAATAGCATGAAGGTCGTAAATACAAATCTTTAAGAAATCCACGTAAGAAAAGGTTCTCATTTAATGGTTTATACGAGAGCGAAACCGAATTTTCTCCTTCGGCTGACGCCTTGGAGAATACGAGAGCAAAACCGTATTTTTTCCACCCGTTTCTTTTGTCTCGGAAAGAGATGGACTGAATTTTCATTCCTTTCATATCCAGTTCATCTCTTTCCGAGACGAGAGGAATACAAGGGAGCAAAACCGTATTTTTTCCACCGCCCTTACGGGCGGTACAAATATTTATTTCATCTCTCAAGTATGTACGAAAAACTCCAGGGCTAGGCACTCCATGACAAATGAAATCAACTGCTAATAAATTTACATAATCTTTGCGTAAATATTGCTTTAACCCAGCAATTTGGCATGGAGTACCAGAATATAACACCTTTCTTCCTTGCTTTAAAAAAGCTTCTGCCAGCTTATAGGAATTACCTACCTTACTTTGCACATACTTAGAACCGCGAAATTTTGCCAAATCCTTTTTATTTTCTGCAAAGCTATGAACAACCTCCCAGCGCTCATTAAAACCGGCACCAAAAACAACACCTCCTTCATCAATTACATTTTCTGCCAACAAAGTAAATATTCCGCCAGACGAACTCTGCATACGCACTTCATCATTTTGTTTTTTTGCAGCAAATACATTCAAAGGCTTGCGTTCTTCTTTGCTATTTATAATAGGACACGTTTTCTCACATAAACCACATTCAATGCACAATGTTTTATCTACATAGGGATAGAGAAAACCTTCATCATCCTCTCGCATGGATATACATTGCTTTGGACATTTCTGAACACAGGCGTTACAACCGCAACAATTGGATTTATCTTTTATATTTATCATTTATTCTTTATTTTATGTAAAACAACCATAACCTTAGACCTTGCGAAACTTCTTTCATTGACAGATAGTCCCAACAAATAAGTAGTCACAGCAATAGACATAACACACATTAAGAATACTGTAAAAACTCTCAACAGGCCGGAATTCATACTACAATAAAAAATCGATGGAAGAATGACAGACACCCCCACAACTATAAGTACAGGCTTGTAGATATGAATGAAATAGTCTCTGATCCGTAAACCTATCAAAGGGCGAAGAAGAATCATACGCACCATTTGAGTAACGGATTCAATTAGAAAATGGACAATGAATACAGAATACGCCGGGCATCCCATTTTTAAGCACAAATACGATATTGGTAATATTAGCAACAAAATTGTACCACAAACAGCTTGATATTTCATGACCCTACCCGTTGCCTGATTAGCAATAATCAGCGGATTTGCTATTGTATAAATCAACGAAGTACATATCATGATTCTTAAAAAAACAACAGCATTTTCCGGAACCATTTTTAGCCAAACCGTCAGAATAAAATCCGTCTCATACAATACTGGCAATGACAGAAAGAAAAGCAGGTAAAAAGAAAAACGGGCACTCCGAAACATGAGCCTATGCATTTCATTCAATTCTCCTGAGGCATACGTCTTGGTTATCTGCGGATTGAGTGCAGTCTGGAAATTACCCACAAATTGCTGAATTGCACCTTGTACTTGTACTGCCACTGCACGTGCAGCATTCACAACTGGACCAAAAAAGACATTGAGTAACATATTCAAACCTTGTCCAAATAATACTCCTGCCATATTTCCGAACAAACTCCAGCCTGCGAAACCTGTCATTTCCTTGAAAAGTTTCTTGTCCCATACATGCTTGTATTTTGTTTCCTCAAAATGCTTATTGCAATAAATGCTATAACAGAAACGTATCAAAATCTGAATCGTCAATATAAGTATAGCATATAGAATCAACTTATCATAAGAAAATACTAGCAACAAATAAACAATGGCCAATTTCGACACAACTTCCAGGATAGATATGTAAGCAAAGGCTGACATCTTCTCATGTGCAATGATATCTGCATTGTATGGAACGCTAACTATCATAACAACCATAGACACAATGGAACATTGCATAACCCAAAAGGCTGCATCCATACGTTCTGCTGGAATTTGCATCTTATTGTACAAGAACCACAAACCTACGGTTTCTCCTAATAGCACAATTAAGCCAGCTATCAATGTATGAATCTGAAGAGAGGTACTAAATACTGTTTGCAATCTGTTCTTATCCCCTTTACCCAGGGCAAAAGTAATATACCGTTGTGTTGCCGAAGACATGGAATTATTTATAAAAACAAACATACCTACGACTCCACCCACAACGTTATATATACCAAAATCCTCAACTCCCAATGTATTTAAGACAACACGACTCGTAAACAGAGACACCGCCATCATAAAGAGCATACGGAAGTAAAGAAGCAAAGTATTCTTCGCTATTCTTTTATTATTATCTGATGTTTGAGTTGACATAAGGCGTTCAATTTTTATGCTTTTCTCTCAATGATTTCATTGTTTCTCCGCTAAATTTAGTCGCTAAACTTGCTATTAATTGACGAAAGCCATCAGCAGTATATTTACTATGTTCACCATTATGTTTAGATATAATACCATTATAGATTGAGTCTTTATGAAAAGCCACCATACTACCTTTCAAATATCTGACAATATGTCTTGGCTTAATTTTCTGAAGGTCTTCCAACGACATTTGCTCAAAAAGCTCCAATGGTTGGTAATCCTTGGGAGCAACTTCACAAAATTCTTCCCAACAACAAGTAGGTGATAAATCTTGCGATATTGCATTCATTTCCTCTATATCTATATAAAAGTAATTCCATTCACAAGTCTTATCGACATATTCATATAATAATCGTTTCGGTTTTATGATATAAACAAATTCACCGAAATGCAGTTCAATACAATCTTTTTCATAAGAACTTGATGCTCCTGTCAAATCGAAACCTCCTTCATCTGGGAAGAACAAATGGTTTAAGCTATCATATTGACCTAAAAGATTCAGAACAGAAATCATATCATCTAAATCAGTCCATTCTGCATGACTTGGTACATAGGAAGGGAATAGTTGTTCTTGAACTTCTTGCCATTGTATCAGATTCTGGCGTTCCCAATCATTGTTGATATTAAGCCATTCATCAAATTCTTTCTCCAATTCTTCTGCCGAAGGTCTTGCGGTTTCATTTACATCAGTACATTGAATCAACAATTTCTCCAATGGGTACCAATAAACATCTTTCTCTTCCATCACTTGTCTAAGACCAAAAGCACTATTGATTTTGTATTGACCATCAAATGATTTCATATCACCTGTAACAATCATCCAAATAGTCTTTGCCATAGAATACACATCAGCCTTAAATTTATCAGCTGTCACAGCATCTCGTTGCATTTGCGGAGAAATCGTACTTCTTGGACCAAGTTTTGCTCCTTTAAGTGTCTTTGAAGTCTTACTTAGAAAGAACACCAAACCAAAATCAGAAAATACGTATTTCCCATTATATAGTAAAATATTTGCTGGCTTTATATCCCTATGTGCTATTCCATTAGCATGAAGTTTCGTAAGAATACAAAGCAGACTTTTGATAATTATAATTTTCTCATCGAATGAAGCTGTGAATATTTGATCATATATTGGAGTAGCAAGAGGCATAACGTAGTAATAAGGAAGGTTTAAATGAGAATAGCGATGTGCATAATCAGGGATGTATTTATCTATAATAGGCATAACTCCCATTGTTCCTGCATATCTTTCCATAAATGAAACTTCGTCATAAAAACGCTTATAGGCATCTCCAGTTCCCCATTTAAGAAATTTAATGGCAAACTCTTCCTTGTTTGCATTACGGCATAGCCAAACTTCGCCATTACCACCTCTACCTAATCTACGAGATAGTGTCCAACCATTAATTTTACGATTAACAGCAAGATGATAGTTTTGCAAATTATATTTTTGCTTTGACATTGGTTATATTTTTATATTGTTTACAAAAGAAGCCGCATATAAAAGAAAAGTTCATTGTCAATATACAAACTCCTTGATTCTCTGTTCCTCTTTCAATGAGCAAACAAGCAGTTGTCCATTCTTCTCAGCTACGATATAGCCATCCAAGCCTTGAACTACCACCTTGCTTTCATTGGCTGCATGAACTAAACCATACTTGCATGTTTTACCAACATAACAGATGGTATTGTTTAAGACCATGAAGTTGAACCCAAACTTTTTCTTATTTAATCCTAACCTTATACCAATCACCTCCTAGATAGGTAACAAAGGCTGCTCTATAATAGTAAATATCACCCACACTCACTAGATTACCAAACAGGCAAGGGCTTCTCATATCATAAAATGGCGGAATACCTAAATGACAGTTATTTACTACAACTTTTTCACCATTATGATACCCAACAACTTTAACTGTACTTGGAGTATCTTGCTTAATCTGTACATTTTCAATAATAAAATCCATATCTTCTATTAAAACTATTCCTTTTATAAATTTTATCTTCTCATTAACTTTGCTGCAAATTCAAAGAAATCCGCAACATTTTTAAAGTTGTCAAACTGCTGGCAATACATACTGGCATAAGGCTCAGGGAACCTTTGGCGAATATCAGTTTTTCTAAAATCTTCCTTCAATAGTCTTTACGACCCTTTCGATTCCCCTTACAGGGGACAGAAACCTTCTTTACCATTAAAGAAGTCATCTTTTCGAATCCCTCCGTCTCCCTTTAGCCAAAGAGTGCTCCACCTTTCTCACCAAGCCTCTCTTCCCTCAGGGACGAGAGGATGTAACCGCCCTCCGGTGCTCGGTACCGCTACGCTCTAAGGTTGGCAGACCATCAAAGGTCTACGCCAGATTTTGCGGGATGGGACCGCCTTAATCATTACCTTTCATATCATCCAATAGTATTGATGAAAGACACACCATTCTGATTCTCTATAATCTTAGCAGCTTTGGTGCTACTTATAGTAATCATTGTAGAATGATGAATACTCAGTACCTTATCTTGTAACTCTGCATCATCCTCTAATGCCGTTATATTTAATCCAAGGTTCCGAAGATAATCAATATGAAGATGGCGGCTATGAGACTTTGTTAAAGCATGGCTTCCTATATTTTCAACAACATTATCCGCTTTGTCTTCGGCATCAGGAATACCATCAAACATATTATCCATCAACCATTGTTTCACTAAACCATTAGACCAATCTATTACCTTTTGGCATTCACCTACTAAAGTTGGAGTATATTTCGACAATATGGGTCCCCAAACTTGTGTACCTAGCGGATTAACTACATTCTCATGCTTGATATTTTCAAACTCCTCGATGATACCATGTGCTCTATACATTCCATACTGCGGATCTATCGGTCCCAAATTTGAATGTTTTCCCATGATTATCTCTTTTGCACTGCAAGAAATCATTGTACCTGCAGACATAGCCATTTGAGGGATAATAACACGAATGTCTTTTCCAAAGATGCTTTGAAGATATACTACTAAAGATTCTGTAGCAGATATATCACCACCAGGGGTATGCAATATCAAATCCAGCCCTTTGGTCTTATCAAGCTGATATATACAAGTCATGAAACCAGTCTTGTCATTATCATTGATACCAAAGTCAAAAGTGCCATTAGCCATCAAAGACTTTTGTAACCATGCAGAATAATAGAGTATTGTATTTCTACCCGTATAATCACTCAGCTGTTTAAGATATTCTCTTCGTACTAAGTCGTATTGACTAGGCATATGCCCAAATCTATCCAATATTTCATTCCATGATGCCATAACTTCAAGTATTATCAGTTATACAAACTTCTATATTATGTCTAATTGTGGGATTCATTGGATACCCTTCATAGAGTGTATCCTTTTGAATCAGCAAGGAATCTTTCAGAATGCTATCAAATAACACCTCAGCTTCCTTGATTATATTGTCATATTTTTCTTCCATCATATATTGATGTTATTGTTTATATGCATCATATGCAGTCTTATACATTAATTCACATTCATTTTTATACTGCTCTTTACGTTCTTGTAGTGAAGTGAGCAATTCATATACATGCTTATAAATAATCTGGTGAGCTTTATTTGGAAGTAGCGCCTCATTGTAGGCATCCATTTGGAAATCATCATCATTCATGACAGCATTTGCTAGACGCCATAAGTCTCCTTTAACCATTTTATCTATTGTTATGTAAGTTCCTTCTTTATAGAACTTCCCTACATTGTGCTCAATTTTTAAGTAAATCATATCCTTGTTTTCTATTATTGTAAGCAGTTTCACCAGCTTCCAAACTATTCATTGTAATTTTATAATTTTCTATACTATCACCTGCAGGTGTCATTAAAAGTTTGCTTTCGGGTCTTCCTTCATATACATTATAGACAACTTCGCCATTCACAATGTTTTTTTCTGTATATATAATATAATCGGGGTTGATAGAACCTCCTATAGTACTATTATGCGTGGACACAATGACTGGCATATTCATAGACATTTCTTTTATCAAAGTGTTCACTTCTTCTTTCAAGAAAATATTGTCAAACGATGATTCTGGCTCATCGATAATCAAGATGTCATACATCATGGCATCTTTCACTTTCGACAAGAAATTAAATTCAGTACGTTCACCACCAGAAACAACAGTCCCCAATGAATTCAATATCTTATATTCAACCTTTACAAAGTACTTATAGAAAGATGTACTTTCAACTGCAGTATCCTTCAACTTTTGAATAAAATCAAATGGGGAGTCATAAGATTTGAAAGCCTCTACTAAAGACACTTGGGAGCCTTGCTTCATATCAGTTGCATTATTATAGGGACGAGTTGTAGTAGAAATTCGAAAATGTCCTACATCACGGAAATTTATTTGTCTGCTAGTTTTCAACTCATGTATAATTTCTTTGAATTTAACTCGTTTACGTTCATTTATCAATATACCATAAAGATCTAAATCAGGAATACGAGTTGCAGTTGACTGCATTTGCAAATTGGTTTTAATCGTATTCAAGGTTGCATTTACATCCTGTAGTAGTTTATTACTCAGATTGAGAGAACGATACTTTTCAACCAATTTACAAAACAGTCCTTTCAGCATTCTCTTGTCTAAAAAGGACTCGACTACCTCTTTATACTTTTCATTCTTTATGAGCAGTTCTACTGAATCTATCAAACTTTTAAGTTCGTTTGTTTCAAAGAAACTAAAAGTGGAAGTGTTAAACATCTGTGTCTTAGAATAGACATCATTGAGGTGTTGCTCATTAGCAAATTTAACAAGAGCCTTCATATATTGGTCTAACATATACATATCAGCATCTTTCGTCGGAACTTGGCAAATATTATCAACTACCCCCTTGAATGGCTGCAAATAATCAGACGCTATCTTACTCTGCTTTATCTTGTCTTCCTGCTCAAATTGTTCTATTGAATTGGGGTCTTTAGTATTCAATAATGAGAATTGACGAATATAAAGAGCTTTATCTCCAAAATGTTTGCTGATACGATTTAGTGTATGAGTCTTGCCAGACGAACGCTTTCCTAAAATGATATTTAAACCAGTTGACAGGCATAATCCCGATGTTGACCATTGGAAGAGATTGTGCCCATCAGTAGGAGCCAAGCCTACTTTAGTTTTGTCTCTCAGACATAACTTGAGACTATTGACTGTAACATCATTGATGTCTATGTATGTTTGCCGATTAGGATATACTTCATCATACTGCAACGTCTCCACACGAAAATCACTAAATAAGACCGGCACCAATGAATTTGGGTTCTTAAGTGCAGACACAAACTTTTTAACGCTACATACTTCACCCGCAAAAATATTTACGCCAAACTTTAATATTGTTTCATTTGGCAATTTTGGCTCTTTATCGTAATGAGGTATAACTAAGTAATCATCAAAACAATGAAACAGAGTCTGTACTTGCTCAAATGGTATAGTTTCATCTTGGCTCTTAACCAATGGGGTTATCTGATTACAAATCACCTCAAAAACGTCAAGAGATTGCTTGTCTGAATCCGCTACAAACAAAGCATGTCCTCCATCGATGTCTATCTCTATGCCAGGAAGCACTATCGTATTAGTCAATTTAACGTTTATCTGCTCATATTGATTACGGTCAAATACGTTATGATTTGTTATCGCAATCACATCAATCTTTTGAGACTGGACGTAATCTTCCAATACATTTATATCAAACGTGAAAGAGCGATCCTTCACTGTTGATATTGTATGAATATGTAAATCTACTTTCTTCATAAATTACATGTATTATCATTTGGCCTCAATGTGGATTCGAACCACAACCTTCCCCTTCAGCATAAAAGTTATTTATCCTGAAGGGGGACGAACTACCATTATTCTATTGAGATTAATATATCATCAACACATGCATCAGACAATCTTATCCCATATATATCACTAATGACATTCTTGATATAAGATATTTGTCGTGTTCTATTACTTCTAAATCTTTTTAGTTTTGGGAACAAGCTGGAATTATGTTCAGAGAACTCTCCCCAATTAATTTTATTTTCCAAACACTTTGTCAACTTATCGGCAATACTTTTTATATTTGCCGTACACAAGATAAAATCATCAAATGTAAAGTCGTTCATATCATGAGGTGCTGAAAGTCTTGGATATCGTGAATGAACTTCAGTAATATTTAGAGAACTGAAAACTGCCGCTATTTCCGGTTCTCTTTTGAGACTATCATGGGCTAATGAATTTCTAACTAAGCGATAGTAATCATAAAGGGATGTAGAAAAGTCTTCTAATGAAATTGAAAAAGATTCTCCAACCAAGTAATCTAATATGGATTGTAATTTTGTCTTATGACGAGAAAGAGGTATATTTTTATCAAACAAAGTATGAAAATCAATTCTAAAATCATCAAGAAATCTATCAAATGAAGAATTTGGAAGTATCAAATAGTATTTATATTTGAAAGACTCATAATTCTCCAATGTCAAATTATTCAGACTGATGTTTTCTTTCATTGCTTCAGAAGACAAGAATTCTGGGAAAGTCAACTCATGCTGCGATTCAAATGAAGTTTTGAACATACGAGTAGTAAGCTCTATATATTCCACCAAAGCATCATATTCGCCTAATACTTGCCACAATCTTCTCATACTTGGAAGATTAAATGTTGAATGTCTAACTATAGTTCTATCCATTACGCATAAATACCTACAATAACTGCAGAAACCAATAAAGTCATCACTACTCAGCATATTCTTAAACAGATAACTATGACTATCCAGTAGCTTATTTACTAAACTCTTTAATTCTCTACTCAATGAACAGACAAGCAGCTAGCCGTGCTTCTCGGCTACGATATAACCATCCAAGCCTTGAACTACTACCTTGCTTTCATCTGCAACCAGAATATACTCCTACATTAAATTGTACTTTTTCAGATACACTTCTACCATAAGACTAAATTCTCGGTCTGGGCTAGCCCAGGCTCTTATCTCGTTTTTTTCACTATCAGTAAGTGAAACCCGTTCGTCAGTCTCGCGAGTTTTGTTCTTAGAAAGAATCAAATCAGCAAGTTTTTGCAGGCATCTGCATCTTTTATATGTCAAAGCCTCATTATCCAGTTTAAACTTCCTGATTGTATCCAAGCCCTTCTTAGAGCCATTATTGGCTTGGATTAACTCATTATCAAAAGTTATATGAGCCTGAATTTCAGCATCACTATCCTTACATGGATCCAAAACATCAGCTATAGGAATATCATTGTTATCAGGACGACCTTGATTACATTCCGGAGATGAGAGATAGAGATTACTCCATTCAAATGCTTTAGTTTTGTCTAATGCTACCTCCATCAAATGATCGACATTCTTTGGCTTGGCTATCAAACGTTCCTCACTATAAAAGCATTTGTTGTAGGACATATTATTCAATGCTGCCAAAATATCTTTATGGCCATATTTACTGGAATCCGGTCTATTTTTACCACTAGCTAAAAAGTCAGCTAACCATTGGGCTTTCTTCTCAGTTAGTATTCCAGGCTCTGCCAATCTATCAATATGTCTCATATCTGCTTAAGCTAACATACTAGACAAATCCAAAAAGCCGAAATAAGAGGAGTTTAACTCTAACAGCTTCTTTTCGATCTTTTTCTGCACTTCCTTATTCCCTTCTTCTACTGCATTCTTTCTCTTTCTTAGCAAGTCTGCTATTTGAGTACTGAATGGTCCTACTTCTCCAAAAACCGCACCACTTAAGACTTCATCTACAGGAAGGTTAGAATAGCTTTCTGTCACATCAAGTATCTCAGAATGATCAGTCCTTGAAACACAAACAAACACCTTCGAATTATCAACGGCGGTAACCACAAATGGTGAATGAGTAGTTACTATTAACTGAAGATTAGGAAAATACTTTTGGATTAAACCTATGATTTTACGTTGCCATTTAGGATGCAAATGATTCTCTATTTCATCTATAAGCAAAACTCCATGAAGACGATTCACCTGTTCGATAGGTATGTGCAATCTTTGACTGACAATATACATACGATAAAGAGTGCTGACAAAGTGATTGAAGAGTAACAAATTACCCATACTCAACTTATCTAAAGGCAATTCCTTGCCTCTAACCTCAACCATTGGCATCATAGTTCTTCTAGCCACATAGAGAAAACGACCGTCGGCTAAGCAATCAGAAAGCATAGATGCAAGCAAATCATAAAGATATTGCCCCTCTTGTCTTTCTTCTTCTTTATCGCTACCTCGAAGATAATCCAGATTGCAGATAAATTGATTCACTTTCGAGTTTTCAAAAGTTTTCAGAAAAGGAGTATCCATCTGGGCTTGCGGATTAATAGTTGAGAGATTAGAGATTTTGAAGCTTCCTGTATCAAGATCAGGACTCCAATAATCAACAATCCAGTCAACCTTTTCTGCAGTTTCTCGATCTGTGATGATTTCATTCAAGCGACTATCATTTGTATCAACGCCCAAAGCTTTATATCCTGTAAAAGACTCTGACACAACATTCTTTTCGGTAGATTTTTCAAAATAGTCTAGGCTTATTTTGAAGTCGTCATGATCAGCAACAATATCACGTTCCAGCTTGGCTGTTCCACTCAAGACCGTTCTTATTGCATCCAAGATTACAGATTTACCTGTACCATTTTCACCTGTGATTATAACAACAGGTAAAGGCAAGGATGGATCTTTCTTCAAAGCTTCAACCTGTTCCTCTGCCAACAGTTCCATTTCACTATCCTGAAAAGGACCTATATTGTGTAGATATAATTTTGTTAATCTCATAATAATATTGTTTTAGCCATCTATATTTCCATGCATACTCTGAACCGCCGTGATTAAAGGCGTCTTAAGAGATGATTAAAAATAAACACTTTGCCACTTACCCTGCAACAGCAGATTCAGACTTCAGCGTACTAATCAATTGACCTAAACGTATGATGAGTTCATCACCTCTAACCTTCTTAAATGCCAGACTTTCTTTCATTTCTTTCTCATTCGTCTCTATGTACTGAATGAAATCAGAAATCGACACACCGGCACCTGGCTTAGAAAAGAGTGTCCATATTCGGCAGATGTTGAATTTCATATTAGAGAAAATCAATTCTAAAATCAATCGTTCATCTTTTTTCTTAACTATGCAATCATCGTCTGTTTGAGTCGCATTTGATAAATTATCGAAATATTCGCGCAATAAGGTCTGGGTGTTCTCTAGATAGCGAACAACCATCTGCTTGCGTTCATGAGATTCTTGCATCATCAGTGGATCATGCAAAGCTGACATTGTACGAAGTAAATTAAAGAGGGTGTTTTCTAACCGCAACTTATTCTTAAACAATTTCTGTTCTGTTTCTAAGCAAGATAAGGAATCTTTAATCTCACGCTCTTTGTTTTCAATCTGTTCTTTCGATTGCTTATATTCCTCCTCTATTTTTTTCCATTTCTCCTCATAGTTTCTTGAATCCAGATATTGCTTGATACCAGCCAAAAGAAGTATTAAGGATAGTACGGCAAGCCAAAAGCCTACCCATGCGTTCAACCGATCTATTCCTATATTGATTTCTGCCTGATATTGACTACGTACATCCTCCAGTACATTTTGGATGGAATCTAATCGCTGAGAATACTCTTGCATAGTAATAGAATCCTGTGGTGTTATCTTAACAGGCATCACCATCTGGGTTCTCTCTACACATACCTTATCTCTCATCGGTTTCTCCGCTTCCCAAAAGAAAAGAATGGCAAGAATTACCAACAAGAGCAATAATAGGAATTGTACTATCGCTATATGATTACATTTACTTTCTTCCATTGTTTAAACTATTATAAATACTCATATAATCATTCTGATTTTTAAGAGATGAAACATATTTTTCTATTTCTTCTAAACGATAGATTCTTCCAACAATCAGAGGGAAATCATCGTTACGCATACTATGCAAATCTTTCAATGACAAGCCTACATAACCTCGCCTAAATGATTCTATCACTAACTGATCATGTGACAGCAATATCAACTGTAACTCCTTGTCAAGTCCTTTTTTAAAGACTTGATCATTATAGGTTTTCTTGATAAAATAGGCATAATCCTCTAACTTGATACTATTTTCAAAATCACTGGCATTGAATATATCATCTATAACAATAGGGACTGACGCATAATTTTTCACCATCCAATGATATGCGATAGCAATCTTCATAGTTACACAATATAACTTGAAACGAAACTCATTAAAATAAAGATGAGGAGTTGTTTGATATCCACCACCCAAACGCGCCGTAATCAGTACATCTAAACTACTCAGATTATTGGTGTTTATAAATTCATACTTCTCGCCATGATTAGAAAATTCAGATAATATATTAAGGACACCCATGCCATATCTATCCAAAAAATCCCTCACTAACTGGTTTTGTATATTTTTTAATATCGTTTCTGCTTCTTCTAGTAAACCAATATTAGCCTCTGCATCTTGGCTTAATTCGACACCAATTTTACTTTGCTCTTCTATAACCTTCTTTTGCTCTTGCCCCAACAATAATATAGTTTCAATTTTACTTTCTCCTTCCTTTATGTTATTTACTTCTTTGGCAAGCCTTTTGTACAGTTTAAACAAGCTCTCATAGATTTCCCGAATATGCAATGGAACTGATTCATGATTATCGAGTAAAATCACATGACCTAAATCCCTATGACTAGGCAGTTTTTCGAGCCTTTCAATCTCATCCCATTGGATTTGAAATAAATGATGTGGGACTGTTGGATTCTTGATAGTCTCCAAAGAAGAAGAATATAATTTCAATTCTTCCTCATGCTTACTTGGTTCATAATCAATTAAAGCTTTCATCAAATCGGAATATTCTTCCGGCGTTAACGAAAATTCTGTAACCTCCCCGTTTATTATTTCTTTTCTTTTTTTCCGTAAACTAGAAATCTTTTTTATACCTTCCTCCAAGCGTTCATATCCCATCTGCTTTAATATCCAGTGAAAAAGATTTTTATCTTCCTTCATTGCCTGGATATCCAAATCCGAGCAAAAGAAAGCTGGAACCGCCAAGAGTTCGCTTGACACCGAACTGTTAATCAAATTCTCTTGTTGTCCATTATGCAACTTATATATCAAAGACCATGATTTTTCACTAGTTGAAAGCATTTGACCGAAGCCAAATGTGAGATAACTATCTTCATCATCGGTCATCTTCGCTGCATAGCTCGAAGTACCGGTATATATTTTCTCCAGTGCGGTGAACAAAGTACTCTTACCACTTCCGTTGTTTCCGATAAGGAACAGGGAAGAGGGCCTATCCTTGTCATCTTTAAAAGACAGTCCATAGCGTTCCCTCTTGGGATAAGTGCGAAAACAAGAAAACTTCAAATAGTCAATTCTACAGTCTGGGTTAACTATATGATCATTAAAAGGAGCATGTTCTTTTACTAGATCTGGGAATCGCGGTTCTGGAGAATCTGTCGTGCAAAGGTTACGGATAATGTTTTGAATATCCGTTTTCTTATCTTTGATACTTTTCTCTACGACCGATAAACATAAAGGGTGCATCATGAGATATTAATGTAAAATGACGTTCTTGATATAATTCTTAATATGAGCAACAAACGTCTCATTTATAAAGGGAGTACCGTGTTCCTGACATTCATCGGAGAGCAAATATTCTTCAAGTTCTCCACTCTGCATTTTTTTCAACTCCTCCTTATCCATATTTTGAATATATTCCTCCAGTTTAGCCAAACCTAAATCAAAGGGGAGACATATCAAGCAAATCAGATGAAACAGTTGACGAATCTTCCAAAGTGATGATTCCAATCTACTATCTATACAGGAATCAGGGTCTAACAAAATCGCTTTAGGCATCTCATACTGTAAAAGCGAATTGGAATATGCAGAAATGATGTCGTCTAAATATTCTTTATCATGTACACCACCATTCTTCTCATCCAAAATTTTATCCAGATTTTCTTCTATCTTTAGACTCACATATTTCACCTTTTCATCTATATCCTTTACCGAAAACAAATCTCGCAAGAAATAGTTTATCGTGTTCTGATATATATAAAAAACCGATGATGTATTGCCTATCTTTTTAAATATAAGCTGGATATAAGCATCTATATCGGCCACCAAATCCTCACTCAATGTGGTATATAGTGAAAACTCCTTATCAGCAACACCAGGCGAGATTGTCAGCTGCCGATTATCATTCTTAAGAAGGTTCTTACTAACCAAAAAATCTATCAGATTGATTTGGATGGCACGATCTCCTTCATCCATACATCCTTCTCTTCGCTGCTGCAATCCTAACCACAAAGTAAAATCCTCTTTGTTTATCTGCAATGTACATTTATGCTCTTCATTACGGATACGATCTTGAAAGTGAAGAAAGACGGCCGTAAGGATACCTTCCAAATTTTTTCGGAGGACTTTGCCGATTCGCTTATCTTCATCAGTTATAAGCATCTTCTTGAAAACATGAATCACCCATCTTCCCCAATGGCTGATAAGCACATCTTCATTCTCGCCAGTTCTTAAAACTCGCACCCAATTTAAATTATCAGAATTGATTATATATTGAGGAACGATGCTACCATTATCTATCTGAATATCTACCCATTGATGAATCCTAGCATAATTTATATCCTTAGACTCCAGCCTATCCGCATAATCCCAAAGGCTTTTCCACAGATACTGATAGGTATATCCAAAAAGAAGGCGGCTCTGACGGTTCACCTCTACATACCGTGAGGCTCGTTCTATCATCATTGATTGGTTAAAGAACATAGCAGATAAGGCTTCTGATAGAGAAACACTATTTATCACCTGTACCATATTGGTCATTGACAGTGTTTTTGCTTCCTGATTCGATAACCGTGAAGACTCAAATACAATATGATTTGACTGTTCCCCTTCTCTCTCCGCATTAGGAATCGTAAAATACATCTCTTCTTGCATTACAAGATTCCAAGCCTTTGCGATACTCTCCACCAAGGCCTTATTTCCCACCAGATAATATAGATTGAGCGTATCAAGATGTTGGTCAACAAGATCACCAGCCACTTTGAGTAAAGCATCAACCACCTTATCTTTAAAATTCAGGAATGTATCTATAGAAGAAAAGTAATTGAGCAGTACCACACCAGTTCGCACCAAATTGCGATTATTGGCTGAATGATTTTCGAACTGTTCATCTACCTTGTTTAATAATCCAACAACATCCTGCCATCTTTCGTTTACTGCCACATCTTTTCCAAATCCTACAAATCGTAAAAGCTTAAGATTGGTATTTACCAATTCTGGAGCAATGGCTACTACTGATACACGATTGCCCTTAACAAACATTCTCAGTTTGCGGAACGTAGCGCTCTTGGGTTGTGATAAAATCACCGATATACTTGGAATGCCTAAAGGATCATCTATTTTATATACCTTATCTTCCCCAAAGTACTCCTTCAAGAGAGATAAGAATAGGTCTATATCCACCTCTTTCGTAGAAGTAAAGGTAATTTCCGGGAATTCTACTTCCAGAGACTTACCCAAACTCCTCAAGTTCTTCATCATTTCCTTTACAAAGAAATGACCATATCCCGGACGTATCTCTTGAATGGCATAAACTGGTATAGAACCAAAATCCAAAGAATCCTTGTCTTTTATACAAGTATATATGCCTTGGATTTTAACTCTATTAGTCAGAGCAAACATCTTAATATAAGACTCAATTTCATCTTTTAAAGCTAAGACTGTAGAGCCATAATATACAGCATCATCTACGATAAAGATACGATACTCCTTTGTCGATTCCCTGCTAATCTGATCAAACAAAAAAGGCAAGGAATGTTCTGTTATAACAGGAAACTCCTTCAAGCCCTTTTCTTTTCTCAAATATTCGAGAAGTCTTGGACCCTTACGAGATAATGCTATAACAATATCTGTATCCAAAGAAACAATAGAGGAATTAAGTACCTCTACTAGTTTCTCAAGACTATTTATATAAATCTGTTTATCCATTTAGTAAACCAAGAATACAGCAGTCCACTATTTAACAGCGGGTTAGCCGTACGTTAAGCATCTATATTTTCATACACACTCAGAACCACCATTATTTAAAGGAGAGTCTAGAGTTGTTAAAATAACAAATGATAGAATTTAACATCTATTTTTGCATAAAGAAAGGTGTTTTTCGAAAATCTACCTTCAAAGTCTTTAAGACCCTTTCGATTCCCCTTACAGGGGACAGAAACCCAAGCGGGAGAGTCCTTACCTATACCCAAGCACTAAATCCCTACCATAGGGATTAGGGATGTAACCGCCCTCCAGTGCTCAGAACCGCTACGCTATAGGGTTGGCGGACCAATCAAAGGTCTCGCCAGGTTGTGCGGGATGGGACCGCCTGGCTATAGCTTGCAGATTGGGACAGCCAGAATAGTTCCTCATTGCAGTATCGCTCTGCACTTGTCGTCGCTCGAATGAGGAATAAGTTTATTCTACTTTTGATAGGATTACTTCTGGGGAGGTGCCCATCAGGGTTATAGCGGAAATCTTATGACCGCCAGTGACCATATGTTCCAAAATGGAACAAAAGAGCAAAGCTCTATTTGCTAAAACCATCAAGCACGTCTTGCTTGATTCTCTTAGCAACATCCAATTGTTCTTCGCGAACCATTATATGAATATACATATCGTTACCACAAGCATCAATGCAAATTGGTAAATCAACAACATTCATATCTAATACCCCTTGAAGCTTATAAAACAAACTAGTAAAAAGTCTGTTACGATAATACTGTACCGAAAAGCCTTCTGCCTTTTTGCGAGCATTCATCGGAACATCGGCTATATCATCGCATACATAATACAATATCGCATTGTCATGAGACCTGAAGAAGCTATAAATTTGATTAGAGATAAGTGATAAATCCCGAATCCCTGTCACATGTTTATAACTACCTACTCTGTTGAGATATATTCCCCATACCTCAACATCAGACTTTTCTAAGGCGGAAATCATTTCAGATGACAAAAATCTCGCTCCATCATTCAGAATTCGCACGATATATATATCACCCGTTTTGCTTGTAAACCTATATTCAAATGCATCCATTACATAGCAATTTCACAAACCTCGCAACCTCGTTTAGCCATATCTTGGAGCTGAGCTGCCTTATATGCCTTCATACGCTTCACCCACTCTGCTACCTTTGGGGAATCGCTTTTAATAACTAATGTTTCTTTAATTTCAATCATTGTATAACCTCCTATATTTAAAGACTGCTGCAAAGATACTACTTTCTGACGTAAACACCAAGGAATTAAATAAAAAACTTCATTACGTAAGCATTTCCCCTCAGGGAAGAAGAGGAAAACCGCCCTCCGGTGCTCAGAGCCGCTACGCTATAAGGTTGGCGGACCATCAAAGGTCTCGCCAGATTGTGCGGGATGGGACCGCCTGAATGTTCCTCATTGCAGGAATGGCTGAAGGAAATCGACTTCCATCTCTAGAAAATGCTCCTCATCTGAAACAGATGGGGAGTTTTTTTATAAAATATATTAAATGGTTTCAACTGCCGGATATAGCTCCGCTTCCCCTGAGAAGATGACTCTTCCCGAGTTATGAGGGTTGTGATATTATCACAGCATTGAAAAACCAATAGACTCACTTCCACTAATCTTCAATACTATTATGTCTTTCTGCCTGCTGCATACGAAATGCAAACTGAGCTGCTTGAAGCAAATTATATATCATATACCATTCTGCTTGCCTGAAAGCCACCTTTTAAGTTCTTAAATCGTCTCGTTCTTCTGAATCTCTACTTAAGAGATACTGAATCGCGCTGCAAAAATACAAATTTTATTGTAAATAAGCGAATTATGCCTGTTAAATTTTTGATTTCGTTCAGCAAAAAGCAACTTTTTTTTGAGTTGATTTTGGATGAAATCTGATAAGTCTCTGATTGAAAGGAAGTTTTCCGTTTTTCTGTATCTCTTAAGTAGAGATTCAGAAAAATGGTTCAAATTGGTTCATTTTAGCCTGGAATAGTTTTTCTTCTCTTTTTTAAATTATAGGGCGGCTAGGTTTCTGGCGGTGGTATCATCTACTTCTATCATATTGTTTTTCTAAAATCATCCCGTTCTTCTTTACCTTAAAGAAGTCATCTTTTCTACCTCTCCGTCTCTCCTGCAAGGAGAGCTCCACTTTCTCCCCAAGCCCCTCTTCCTCAGGAAGCGGGGATGTAACCGCCCTCCGGTGCTCAGAACCGCTACGCTATAAGGTTGGCGGACCAATCAAAGGTCTCGCCATATTGTGCGGGATGGGACCGCCAGGCTATTACTTGCTGATGAAGAACGCCTGGCTAATGTTCGGGTTTCAACATAAACATATTAACAGTATTGTTGAATTCTGATACGTAATCTACAAAATGCGGATTATCTTTTCTTAGAATCATTGCTGCGTAATTATCTACTCCTTCTAAGTCTTGGATAGCTGTTTCATGTCACCAAACATTTACAAACTTTGGCTCTTCTCCTGTACGAGCTAAATAATCCTGACGGAGCATCTGCTCTAACTCTGCCATACGCTTTCTTTTTCTTTCCTTTGATGCCATGAATCTTTTCATCGCAGCATCACGCTTCTCCCAAAATTCTTTATCCAATATTTCCATAAAACCTCCTATTTTTTTAATTCAGTGCAAATATAAGGGTTTTCGGTGAAACTACCAAATTTTTGGGGGGAGTTTTTGCTTCTTGCTCTAATCTCCCCCAGATTAACACTGATTTCTTAGACTTATTCGTTCTCAGGTGGTAAATTCCACTTTGCTCCTATGGATTCTATCACGAGTCTTTCGAAGCTCGCCTTGTAGCTGCCTTCCATCGGGCAGGGATCGTTGGGATAGACCTCGTGATACTCCTCTTCCATGTTGTCCAGATAGTCCATTATCTGCATCATCTTGTCTCTGGTGCTGTGACACTTCTTCAGCGAAGAACGAAGCAGACAGTAGGACTGGGTGTTACGGGCATAACCCTCTTAGACATGCTTGACTGAATTCTCATTCATGTGGCCAGCTACCTTGAGGGTGCGTACCACATTGGTACTGTCGCCGAGGATGGTATCCGTCAAAGCGTTCAGTGCCTTTGGTGTTTTTGTAAATCGTTTCATTTCTTAATATATTTAAAAATTCTAATCTTTTCTGTTAAGCTATCATAAATTACCGCATTTTTGTACCTATATATGTAGGTACAGGATTCCCGGCGGTTTCAACCTTTTTTCATATCTTTGCAGCAGCTTTCAAGAACGAGGGCTGAAGCTGAACTTTAGCGTTTCACTCTTTTTATAAGCAGCGTATGCTAAAGAATATAAAGAAATATGTATCAATGGGTTATAGCGGATTTAAAACATCCCTTAAACGCTGTTTTTACTCCATTTTCAGTGTTCAGAGTTCAGTATTCAGCCTGATGTTCAGCCTCATGAGACATAGAGTAAACAATTACAATCAAACATAAAAATCATCACAGTATGGCAACATCATTAATAAAACCAGAGGATCAGGAGGCTTTGCCTTCTTATGTCCAGAGCATCCAGTCGTCGGAAAACCATCCCGTCGCTTCATGGGAATCGGTGAAACAATTCATCACCGAAGATCCTATCGTCAAAAACCTCACGCTGCTCTATCGACAGCGTCTGCAGGTCAGCAAGAGCTTCGCCGACGAGCTGAAGCCGAAATGCCCTGCCATCACCATCTCTGCCCAGATGGACGGATATGGCAGAAAGTTGACTAATTTCGTGAAACCTACCCTCAAGCTGATGGTGGAGTTCGACACCGTGCCAGGCGACCAGATGGAGCACATCAAGCAACTCATCGTGAAGGATGAGCATACCATGGTGGTGCATCGCAGCATCAGCGGCAGGGGTTTCCATATATTCTGCAAGTATTCGCCTTCTGACAACGAGGACATCGCCATCCTCGACCTCTTCCACCTGATGCTGGAGAAGGCGCAGAGCTACTACGAGCATCTGCTGGGACTGGAGTGCGACAAGGCTTGCGCTGACATCACCCGATGCGCCGGACTTGCCTACGACCTTGAAGCTTTCTTCAACTGGCAGTCTGTGCCTTTCTCGCTGGATAATGGCGACCTGAAGAAGTTTTATACCCAGAAGGCGGTGGAGGCGAAATCAATCAAACGTGCTGCCAACCGAAAGGCGAAGAGAGAACAGCAGGGCGGGAAGCAGATGGCTGCCATCACCATCGAAGAGGCTGCACCGCACATCAAGGAGCTCCTGAAGCAATGGGGCTACGACTTTGAACCTGGCAGGCACAACGAGTATGTCTGCCACTTCGGCAAGGTCTGCGTGAGATATGGCATCGACAAGGACGAGGCGATGAAGTATGCCGACAAGGAGTTTGGTACCATCTATGCCGACACCGCCAGCGTGATGAAATCGTGCTACAAGCATACCGACCTCTTGGGTACCTGGCACTTCTACCGTCCCGGCGAGGCATACAGCGGCAAGCCGAGGGTGAAGACCATCAAGCAATGGCTGGATACCCACTACGAGTTTCAGCACAACATCGTGACGGGCTTCTTCGAGTTGAGAAGCCGCATGGTCCTCGGCGGCAAGTATCCTCACTTCACCCGCATCGACGACAACATCGAGAACTCGCTCTGGGCGGAGATGGACGAGGCTGGGCTGCATCTTTCCGAGAAGGTGCTGCACAGCATCATCAACAGTGATTTCTGTCCCCCCTACGATCCCTTGGAGGAATATCTCCGGAGTCTGCCGATATGGGACCGCAACAAGGACCCCGACTATATCGACCAGCTCGCCGACCGCATCCATGTGGTGGAGAAGCCGGGCTATGAGCACAACCAGAAGCTCTTCCGCTATTTCTTCAAGAAGTGGCTGGTGGCGATGGTGGTGGCATGGGTGATACTGAAGGTGGTGAACCAGTTCATCCTCATCCTCGTGGGAAAGGGTGGCATCTTGAAGACCACGTTCTTAGCCTATCTCCTTCCGCCGACGCTGCGCCAGTATTTCTTCAACGATTCCACGGGCAACTATACCGACAAGGACTTCATGGAGGCTTTCAGCAGCAAGGCGACGATATGCCTCGACGAGTTTGAGACGGTTTTCGGCAAGAACCTGAGTGCCTTCAAGAGCAATCTCACGAAGCTCACTTTCTCCATCCGCCGTCCCTACGACAAGTATCGCACCGAACTGCCCCACCGTGCCTCGCTCTGCGGAACCACCAACAGCCAGCAGTTTATCACCGACGAGGAGAACCGCCGTTACTCTCCCTGGATAGTGGACAGTATCGAGAGTCCGATAGACTACCCGATAGACTACGACCACGTCTATGCCGAGGCATTGGCTCTGGGTCAGGAGGTGATGAAGCGCAAGAAGAACTCGCCTCTGAACTGGACTTTCTGGCTGACTCGCGACGACATCGAGCTGATGCGCCTCCACAACCGCCTCTTCATGGTTGCCAACTATGCCGAGGAGCAGATACTGAAGTACTACAAGGTGCCATTGCCGGAGACGCCACTGGAGTACATCAAGTTCCGCTACACCTCGGAGATTCTGGAGAAGATTGGTGTCAACCCTGCCCTGCGCCAGAACCTGAACTCTCACAACATCGGTGCCGTGATGTCTCGTCTGGGATTCAAGAAGATTCACAAGGAGCACGGCAACGGATGGGCCGTGATCGAGAAGGAGGGTTGCGAAATCAACAGCGATGCCGTGTTCGATCCTAACGATACCGTGGAGGATTAAGTATCTTGGTTACGATAGCTAAGTATCTTGGTTACGATGGCTAAGTATCATAGTTATGAATCATAACCCTAATAGATATTTCTCTGCACGCGAATTACGTACTGTTTTTACTGAACATGAATTTCTTATTGGTTTTTCTGAACACGAAATTCTTATTGGTTTTTCTGAACACGAATTTCTTATTGGTTTTTCTGAACACGAATTACACGAATTAAACGAATAAGTTGCTTGAGAACGAAAGATTCGTGAGATTCGTGAGATTCGAGAGATTCGTGTTCAAAAATCAACTCAGAATGAAAGATTCGTGAGATTCGAGAGATTCGTGTTCAAAAATCGACTCAGAATGAAAGATTCGTGAGATTCGTGTTCAAAAATCAACTCAGAATGAAAGATTCGGGAGATTCGAGAGATTCGTGTTCAAAAATCAACTCAGAATGAAAGATTCGGGAGATTCGAGAGATTCGTGTTCAAAAATCAACATTAAACATTATAATAAAGTCTATGGATTTACGAAGTTACACCAAGCAGGAGTTAGCCCTGCTCTATTTTCCGGATTCCGACCCGGACGTGGCAAGATCTCATCTGATGAGATGGATAGTAAGATGCACCCAGCTCTATGAGCAGCTGCTGAAGAGTGGATACACCAAGAACAGCAAGGAGTTCAATCCCCTGCAAGTATCCTATATTTTCTTCCATTTGGGAGAGCCCTGATATTTATCAGTGATAATCGTTGAGTATCGTGGAGCAACATTGAGCATCGGTGAGTTGGGAATGAGAAATGTTGTATCTTTGCATTGTGATTCAGAAAGAGAAGTCCCACACGGATCTCACAGATCTCACGGATTCTTTTTCGTTGCAAGCAACGGTTATTCTCATTTGGTCTCAATGGAAAAACTCCGCAAGGAGTAAAAATCCGTGAGATCCGTGAGATCCGTGTGAAATAAAAACACTTAACATTTAAAAACTATGTTGCTTTACGTACTAAAACTAAATCAGAATGCCAAGATGCCAGAGGCATACGGCAAGTACTACGCCTATCCAGTCATCACTCAGACGGTAGGTACCGACGGCCTGGCCGGACACATGGCTAGCCACAACACTCCTTTCTCCAAGGGAGCCATCAAGGGCATGATTACCGATATGGTATCGTGCATCAAGGAACTCACCTTGCAGGGTATCGCTGTGAAGATCGACGACCTCGCCATCTTCTCCATCGGCATCCGCAACAAGGAGGGAGCTGCCTCGGAGAAGGAGTTCACCATCGCCAAGAACATCGACGGCTTCCGTCTCCGTGCTCGTGGCACCGGTGAGTTCAGCGCCAAGACCATCAACCTCGATGCTACGCTGAAGAAGGCCTCTGCTCTGTTAGGGGATGGCACCATCACGGATACCAACCCGGATACCGGGAAGGATACCACTGGTGGAGACAACACCGACCAGGGCGGTAGCGGAACCACAGGTGGAGACAACACCGACCAGGGTGGTAGCGGAACCACTGGAGACGATAATGTAAGCTTGTAGTAGGCCTAGCCTCCTGGCATCTGAAACAAGAGAAAGCGCATCGGCAGGATGCAGTCCGGAGTAATCCGAGGGCACATCAGGAATGAGTTCATCACTCATCATTCAACATTGTCAATTCATCGCCCTGAACGGATGCTTGCTCATCCTGCCCGCTTCCTTCTTGTCTTTCCACACTAATCATTAATCATTAATCACTAATCATCATGAAAGTAAACTGGAAATCCGTCATCAATTTCGTCATCACTGTCCTCACCGCCGTCCTCAGCACCTTCTGCATGCAGAGCTGCAAGTGATAGCGTCTGAACACGAATTACACGAATCGAACGAATCATATCTGTTCAAAGGACATATTCGTGTCATTCGAAAGATTCGTGTTCAGTTAAATATCTGTTCAAAGGACATATTCGTGTCATTCGAGAAATTCGTGTTCAGTTAAATATCTGTTCAAAGGACATATTCGTGTCATTCGAGAAATTCGTGTTCAGTTAAATCAAAACACTTTGCGTTCGTATTCCAATCCGTCAGAGTGGCCAAAATTATAGAGAATACCGAGTTTAAATCCTGTAGCTTTGAGATAATTATATACTTGACTTCGATGAGAATCATTGAGTTCTGAAACAGCTTTCAGTTCAATAATAATATCACCATAACAGACAAAATCAGCTCGATAAGTCTGCTTTAATTCATGTCCTTCATAGAAGACTTTAAGTTCTTTCTCACGTTCAAAGGGGATGCCTCGCTTAGCAAATTCAATAGCCAAGGCTTCCTGATAAACGGCTTCAAGGAATCCTGAACCCAATACATTATACACATGCATTGCAGCCCCAGTGATGTTATATGATTCTTTACTACGGTATATCATAATCTCTATATTTTTTAACACGAATTACACGAATCGAACGAATCATATCTGTTCAAAGGACATATTCGTGTCATCCGAGAAATTCGTGTTCAGTTAAATATCTGTTCAAAGGACATATTCGTGTCATTCGAGAGATTCGTGTTCAGTTAAATATCTGTTCAAAGGACATATTCGTGTCATTCGAGAAATTCGTGTGCAAAATTAAACATTAATTCTTAATAATCCAAAGAAAACAATGAAGAATCCAAGAAAAATCGATCTGATTGTGGTACATTGCAGTGCCACACGTGTTAACCAGGACTTCCCAGTTGAAGCCTTGGAAGCCTGCCACAAGGCCCGTGGTTTCCACTCCATCGGTTACCACTATTACATTACGAAGGATGGCATGGTCTATCCCTGCCGTCCAGAAAACGAGGTGGGGGCTCATGCCCGCCACTACAACGCCCACAGCATCGGAATCTGCTACGAGGGTGGTCTCGACGAGAAAGGCAAGCCTGCCGACACTCGCACTCCAGCCCAGAAGGATTCTCTGGAAGACCTTCTCTACGGTCTCGCCCTCGACTATCCCGATGCCGAGATCCTAGGTCATCGCGACCTCCCTTGGGTTCGTAAGAGCTGTCCTTGCTTCGATGTCAAGGAATGGCTGAAGGAAATCGACTTCCATCTCTAGGAAATGCTCCTCATCTGAAAACAGATGGGGAGTTTTTTCTTTGTTTATTCACATCATTTCTCTCCCCCATCAGCACTCTCATCACACTTGGCATATACATTCCGAGTACCCCCTAATTACTTTATTTTGATACATTTATTTTATATGAAAAATCATTCCCAGCACTTTCTTCCTCATTGCCTTGTCGATGCCAAGAAAGAAGACGGAAAGAACTACAGACAAGAGACATAGCAAACCAAGAAGGATGAAATAGACAACCTGGGTAGAATCTACCAGCCTATATATAATAATAGGTATAGGGAGACTCGCTACCGTCACTATCAGGCAAGAACGATATACGCTCCAAATTTCAGAACATTTGTAATCTACAATCTTTATTATTAACCAGGGCTTCACAATAATGCCTAAGATTGCATAAATAACGAGGCTGGTCCAAGAAAGAACCAATGGCGAATACCCTAATTTGAAGAATACATACGTAATAGGAAATATCATAAATCCCAAAGTTGGAGATGTCAATGCATTTTCTCGTAAACGTCCTTTGGCATAAAGTGCCGTATAGAAAGATGTATCAAATACCTGAAATAAGCTCTGTACGATGACTATCTGAAGAAAAGGTACGGTATAATCAGGTACCACACCTAACCATAATTTTAGCAATGGGTAAGCCAACAAGCAAACAGGCAGTGCTATCAAATACATCATATAATAAGAGTATTTGGTACTCTCCAACAACAGATGCTTTGAACCTTCATAGTCTCCAACGGCATACTTCTTTACAATTTGTGGATTGGCAGCCTGCCGAAAGTTTGAGACGAATTGATTGGCTGCCATATTTACCTGAAGCGAAATGGCTCTTGCTGCAACAACAGCAGGTGCAAAAAACATATTGAGTAATATCAATACACCTTGACTATTAAGAGCTATAGATGCATTGGCGAACATGCTCCATCCTGAAAATCCTGCAATTTCTTTAAAAATCTTCTTGTCGAAAGAAAAAGAAAAGCGAGCTTCTTCAAAATGATGAGTGCAATAGAATCGATAGAAGCACATACAACCTACTTGCACACCTAAGAGCAATGTAGCATACATCATTAATCTATCAAAATTTCCAATTGTCAACAGATAACAGATTAACAACTTTGCTGATACCTCTAAAATGCTCATATAAGCATATATCGACATCTTCTCGTGCGCCACGATGGTTGCATTGTAAGGCACCTGAGTAAGGGTGAACACCGCCGTCAATATCGAGAGATGGTATGTATAAACTGCAGCCGATAATCTATCGGGAGCAATAACCATCTTATGATATAAGAACCAAACTCCAATCGTTTCTGCAACTATTACTATCAATATTGCTATTAATATATGGATATTGAGTGTAGTAGAAAAAGTTCTTTTTAATTTTTCTACGTTACCTTCACCAAGTGCATAGGTCAGAAATCTCGAAGATCCTGTAGATAATGCTCCATTAATGAAAGACAAGAATCCAACAACTCCGCCAACAGCTTGATAAATTCCATAGTCATCTACCCCCAATTTCTGTAAGATGATACGAGAAGTGAACAAGGAAATCACCATCGTAAACATCATACGGAAATATAGAAAAAGCGTATTTTTTGCTATAGTCTTATTATTTCCTTAATTCCGCAACACTATAATTTAACTTTATTTATAAGTTCCTGAGCAACAAAAAGTTGCCCAGGATTTTGCCA
>ENA-UEOZ01000200-UEOZ01000200.1-human-gut-metagenome-genome-assembly--contig:-NODE-200-length-46504-cov-133.244168_pt1 | contig 46504 bp, 31 predicted proteins | sample MGYA00242898_ERZ507912 | MGnify/ENA primary metagenome ERZ507912 (study PRJEB26167, sample SAMN06115410) | human gut metagenome | host: Homo sapiens | place: China:Chongqing | collected 2016-04-27... | reverse complement strand
GTAGCACCAGAGTTGATCAAGTGGATGATACCACCAGCTGCCTGACCTGTAAGTTCCTTACCGGTAACACGCTTCACTGCCTCTGGACTCCAATAGGTACGAACGTCGCTGAAGATCTGAGCACGACCTGTCAACAGGTGGTTGAACAACATAGCTACACCGTTGCCTGCATCATTCTCTGTAGCGAGGATAATAGCTTCACGAATACCGTTCCAGTCGAATGAAGTATTAAGGAGTGCCTCAGGATAGTCACCGTTAGGATAGAAGTCTGTCCACTGACGCTGTCCCTGGAAACCACCGGCGATGGCGTTGTGGCCCAATGCTTCCTCCTTGAAGCCCAGCTCTTCCAATCTTGGGTTACCATGCATCAAGTCGCGCATGATGATAGTCATCTTTACGATGAACTCCCAGTCAGCGTCCTTCTGCTCACGTGTCTTTGCCTTTTCATGGTTGGCGATGTCCTCACCCTCATTGCACATACAGTGCTCGCGGGTCCATGCCATTGCCTTCTCGTACTCCACAGGGTCGTAGATACCCTCAGTCATACGGCGGATGATTTCTGTAAGGTCAACACTCTCGTTGCGCATGCCGAGGTACTCCTGGAAGAAGTTAGGGTCAACGATAGAACCTGCAATACCCATGCAGGCACTACCCATGGAAAGATATGATTTTCCACGCATGGTAGCCACAGCCTGAGCAGCTCTAGCAAAGCGCAAGATCTTTTCTGCTACATCAGCAGGGATAGAGTCGTCCTCCAAGTCCTGTACGTCATGGCCATAGATGCCGAAAGCTGGCAATCCCTTCTGGGCATGAGCTGCGAGAACTGCTGCCAGATAAACAGCACCTGGACGCTCTGTACCGTTGAATCCCCAAACAGCCTTAGGCCAATGTGGATTCATATCCATTGTCTCAGCACCATAGCACCAGCAAGAAGTAACGGTGATAGTAGAGCCAACACCCTCGCGCTCAAACTTTTCTGCGCAAGCTGCACTCTCTGCTACACGACCAATGGTACTGTCAGCGATTACACACTCCACTGGTGAGCCATCGCCATTGCGTAAGTTCTCTGAAATGAGTTTGGCTACGGATTTAGCCAAGTTCATGGTTTTTTCCTCGAGGCTTTCACGTACGCCTCCTTGACGTCCGTCGATAGTAGGACGGATACCGATTTTAGGGTAGTTACTCATAATTTTTATCTTTTAAGTTTTATAGGTTATTATTTTCTGCGTACATTGTATGCAATAATACAAGCACAAAGGTAGTGATAAAACCTGATACTTATCACTTCCTTTATACTTTTTTATATTTCTTTTTCCTTTATTTGGCGTCGCAGTTGTGACTGATACTTCCGGTTGCAGCTATTAGGGTTTCAAAGTCATTACAGAACTCGGTCATCTGATGATAGAGCAGGTTGCTGCCCTTGCCTGATAACTCGTTGTCTGGAAGTGGACCGGAATTGATGGCAACTGTAAAGATGTTGGCGGCAACTCCGGCGCGAACGCCCAGGGGTGCATTCTCTACCACGATGCCTTCCCAAGGCTTCAGATTGCCTGCCTTCTGCAAGCCCATCAGATATGGATCAGGATTTGGCTTGCCACGCTTCACGTCGTAGGCGGTTACGATATGTGCTTCGTCCAGAAAGTCGCCGAAGTCGTTGAGTAATCGCATGATGAGCGGACGCTGACCGCTGCCCGTTACAACTCCCACCTGCATACCGGCATTCTTGATTTTCTGCATGATTTCCTTCACGCCAGGGAATATCTCGGCGGTAGGCATCGAGTGGAAGATATCGGTCTTCACATCATACATTTTCTGTGCTTCATCCAGAGAGATATCGATACCCTTCTGCTTCTTCACCATCATCTGGATGGTGTCGATGCCTCGGGCTCCCTCGGTGGCGTAGGCATCGGCTGCAGTCATGTGGATATCAAACTGCTTCATCGATTCCTGCCAAGCTACGGCATGATTAGGCATACTATTATATAATACGCCATCCATATCAAAAAGAACGGCTTTAGGGTTGAATTCCCCAAAGCCGTGGTCTTTTAAGTATTTTGAAATAATATCTTTCATCTATTATTTTTCGTTAGCCAAACGCTCCTGAATAGCCTTGCTCTCTGCCTCATAACCTGGCTTGTTGAGCAATGCGAACATGTTCTTCTTGTAAGCCTCAACACCTGGCTGGTTGAATGGGTTTACCTCTTCCAAGAGACCGCTGATACCGCAAGCCTTCTCAAAGAAGTAGATCAACTGACCAAGGTAGTAAGCGTTCAACTCAGGTACGTTAACCAAGATGTTAGGAACACCACCGTCAACGTGAGCCAAACGGGTACCGAGCTCTGCCATCTTGTTCACCTCGTCAACACGCTTGCCCTCAAGGAAGTTCAAACCATCAAGGTTCTCATCATCGTGTGGGAAGAGCAACTTCTCGTTAGGAGTCTCAACGCTGATAACAGTCTCGAAGATAGAGCGCTCGCCCTCCTGAATCCACTGACCCATAGAGTGAAGGTCGGTAGTAAAGTCGCAAGCTGCAGGGAAGATACCCTTCTGGTCCTTACCCTCGCTCTCACCATAGAGCTGCTTCCACCACTCAGCAAAGTAGTGAAGCTTTGGCTGGAAGTTGCATACAATCTCAATCTTCTTGCCAGCCTGTGTATAGAGAGCCTGACGTGTAGCTGCATAGATAGCTGCTGGGTTCTCCTCGAAGGCTACGTCCTTGCCGCAAGCCTTCTCCATGTCAGCAGCACCTGCAACGAGCTGCTTTACATCGAAGCCAGCTACTGCGATAGGCAACAAACCTACTGGAGTCAATACAGAGAAGCGACCACCTACATTGTCAGGGATGATGAAGCTCTTGTAACCCTCCTTGTCAGCGCAAGTGCGGGCAGCACCCTTCTTGGCATCGGTAACGGCTACGATAACATCCTTAGCCTCGTCCTTGCCGCGCTGATCCTCGCACTGCTTCTTCAAGAGACGGAAAGCGAGAGCTGTCTCAGTAGTGGTACCAGACTTAGAGATATTGATGACACCAAACTTCTTGTCCTTCAAGAAAGAAGTCAACTCGAAGAGGTAATCCTCACCGATATTGTTACCTGCGAAGAGGATAGTAGGGTTCTTCTTGTCGTTTACGAGCCAAGCGAAAGAGTTGCTGAGGCCTTCAATAACGGCGCGAGCACCGAGGTAGCTACCACCGATACCTGCAACCACAACAACCTCACACTTTTCGCGCAAAGTGTTGGCAACAGCCTGAATCTCGTCGAGGAACTTTGGAGTGATAGAAGATGGCAAATGCAACCATCCCAAGAAATCGTTACCTTCACATGTGCCGTTCTCAAGAGCTTCCTGAGCGGCCTTAACCTTAGGCTCGTAAGCCTTTACTGCACCCTCTGCAAGGAATGATGCAGCCTTTGTAATGTTTAAGCTGATACTTTTCATTTTTTCTTTTATCTAAATGAATCTGTTAAAAGTTTAATCTCTATTTGCGGACTGATGCGCTCGTACAATATATTATATACGGCATCGAGGATTGGCATGTTGACGTGCATGTGGCGATTGATTTCCTTCATGCACTTGGTGCCGAAATATCCTTCGGCAATCATCTCCATCTCTATCTGCGCGCTCTTCACGCTGTAACCTTTGCCTATCATGGTTCCGAAAGTGCGATTTCTTGAAAAATTGCTGTAACCCGTTACCAGAAGGTCGCCCAGATACACCGAGTCGTACATGCTTCGGTCGATAGGGTGGACGGCTGTCAGGAAGCGATGCATCTCCTGTACGGCGTTCGACATGAGCACCGCCTGGAAATTGTCGCCGTACTTCAGTCCGCCACAGATACCTGCGGCGATGGCATATACGTTTTTCAGCACCGAAGAGTATTCAATGCCAATCACGTCGCTTGAAGTCTTGGTCTTGATATACTCGCTTGCCAAACAATCGTTGGCAAAGGCGCGGGCTTTCTCCGTATCGCTACAGCCCACCGTGAGATAGCTCAGTCGTTCCAGGGCTACCTCCTCAGCATGAGAAGGACCACCGATGCATGCCAGGTTCTCGTAAGGCACGTCATATACCTGATGGAAATATTCCGAGCAGACGAGGTTCTCGTCAGGCACGATACCCTTGATGGCTGTGATGATAAACTTATCGCTGAGTCGGGTCTTGAGCTTCTTGAGATGATTCTTCAAATAAGGCGATGGGGTGACGAATACAAGTGTATCGTAGTTCTGCACTATCTTGTTGATGTCGGAAGAGAAGAATATCTCATCCACATTGAATCGTGCCGACATCAGATAGGCAGGGTTGTGACCCATGCGCTTGAAGTCCTCGATGCGGTCGTCGCGACGCATATACCAACCTATGTGATGAGTATGCCCCACCACAATCTTGGCAATGGCTGTAGCCCAGCTACCGCCGCCAATTATCGCTATTTTTCCGCAGTTATACACTTCGAATGAATTTATAAATTAATAATTAATAATTAATAATGTATAATGAGGCTTTCGCCTTTGTTTGTAGGTATAATGTATAACTAATAAAAAGCCGGAACTCTTTATTAATTATACATTATTAATTATGCATTATCAATTAAGCATTTGCTGCATCGATCCAGCCCTGGATGTCATCAACAGAAGGCTTCTCGTAACCGAGCTTGTACTTCTTGTTGATTTCTCCAATCTTCTGCTGCAAGCCTTGTGCTTTTTCTTCACGGATATCAGAGATGAGGTTGAAGCCTGCCTTGCGGAGCACGTATGCCCAATCCTCTGGCACGCCAATCTCTGCCCATTCCTTGATGGTGCTCTGTGGCATCTTCTTCTCTGGCTTCATCTGTGGGAAGAACAATACCTCCTGGATGAAGGTCTTGCCTGTCATCAGCATTACCAAACGGTCGATACCGATACCGATACCTGATGTTGGAGGCATACCGTACTGGAGGGCACGGAGGAAGTCCTGATCGATGATCATTGCCTCGTCGTCACCCTTGTCGGCAAGCTTCATCTGGTCGATGAAACGCTCTTCCTGGTCGATTGGGTCGTTGAGCTCAGAGTATGCATTGGCAAGCTCCTTACCATTTACCATCAATTCGAAACGCTCGGTCAAGCCTGGCTTAGAGCGGTGCATCTTGGTCAATGGAGACATCTCTACTGGATAGTCGGTGATGAAGGTTGGCTGGAGGAAGGTGCCCTCGCAGAACTCGCCGAAGAGCTCGTCAATCAACTTACCCTTACCCATGGTCTCATCTACGTCCATGCCCTTCTCCTTGCAGAATGCGCGGATTTCTTCCTCTGTCTTGCCGTTGCAGTCGAAACCGGTCTTCTCCTTGATGGCATCAAGAATAGGCAGACGGCGATATGGTGCCTTGAAGCTGATGATGTTGCCATCAATCTCGCGCTCTGGCTTGCCGTTAACGGCGATACAGATAGTTTCGAGCAATTTCTCTGTGAATGACATCATCCAGTTGTAGTCCTTGTACTGAACATAAAGCTCCATGCAGGTGAACTCTGGGTTGTGGTTGCGGTCCATGCCCTCGTTGCGGAAGTTCTTGCCAATCTCATAGACACCCTCGAAACCACCTACGATGAGGCGCTTCAGATAGAGCTCTGTAGCGATACGCATGTACATATCCTGGTCGAGTGCATTGAAGTGGGTGATGAATGGGCGGGCAGAAGCACCACCTGCGATGCTCTGGAGGGTTGGAGTCTCTACCTCTGTATAGCCAGCGTTGTCCAAAACGCTGCGCAGGGTGCGGAGCACGGTGGCACGCTGCAGGAATGTATCCTTCACACCATCGTTTACGATGAGGTCAACATAGCGCTGACGGTAACGCAACTCAGGATCATCAAACTTATCGTATGCTACGCCGTCCTTGTACTTCACGATAGGGAGTGGCTTCAAGCTCTTGGAGAGCAGACACAATTCCTTGGCGTGAACAGAAATCTCGCCAGTCTGTGTGCGGAATACGAAACCCTTTATGCCGATGAAGTCACCGATGTCAAGAAGCTTCTTGAATACTGTATTGTAAAGGTCTTTGTTCTCGTCTGGACAAATCTCGTCGCGGGCGATATAGACCTGGATTCTTCCCTTTGAGTCCTGCAACTCAGCGAAGCTTGCTTTACCCATCACGCGGCGACCCATCATACGGCCAGCGATAACTACCTGGCGTGGCTCGTCCTCGTCCTTGAATTCAGCCTTGATGTCTGTGCTGAATGCATTGGTTGGAAACTCTGCTGCTGGATATGGATCGATGCCCATCTCGCGCAATGTCTGAAGACTCTGTCTGCGAACGATTTCCTGTTCGCTTAACTCTAAAATGTTCATATTATATTCAGATATATCTTTTTATTTTCTTATTTTTGGTGCAAAAATACAAAATATTTTCCAAACTCTTGTGCTATTTTTATGCTTTTTAATATAAATAAGGTGATTTATATGCAATCAATCACTTCCTTTGCCACATCTATAGGGCTTCCTTCTGCTTTCGATGAATATGGGCTTTTCTGTAGAGTCCATGGTTCTTCCAGTCCGTACCAGTCGATTTGTGGAGTATTTTGCAGCGATAATTGGCTGGCTAGCGATTTCATGAAGGTACTCCAGCGCAGGTAGTAGAAATCCTTCAGCAATCCTTGCCATTCCTTGTGACCGTAATCGTGAAGCCCACCATTATCAGCACAGATTCTGTTGCCCCAGGTGGTTATCTGCACGCGGGCGTTCCATTCGTAAAGGTCCTTTTCTTCGGCTGTCTTGCCGAGGCTTCGGGCTTCCTCTATCCAGCGGCCCAGGCGGAACTCAGGACGGGTGCCGAGCAACTTGTCCTGTAGCAGAATCATCTTCAGGAAGCGATTGGAATCCTTCTTGAATTCCTGTCGTGAGAATGACTTGTAATCAGCCATGGCCTTCAGATACTGCTTGCGCCCCTGGTCGGCGAGCGCCTGGCGGCAGATGTCTACCAGGTCGTACTCGAAGTTGTTGTTGCCCCGATATTTCTCAGCTACGCTGGTAAGGAGAATGGCTGCCTGACGGGTATCCTCGGGGTCGTAGTAGTTGCTCATCAGCGACCAGGTGGAAACCTGATAACTGTTCAGCGATGGACGGGCGCAGAAGATGCTCTCGTGGGTGCCCTGCTGAATGTTGCCCTTCGGACAGTTGTAGATGCTTTGTGCAAGAAGAATCCATGCCTTCTCTATCGTGGCATCATGAACGCCATATCGGGCATAGCAATATTCCCTGATCCAGTCTTCCTTGGTTATCTTTTCTGCACGCCATGGCAACTCGCTCATCAGTTCGAACATCACGGGGTTGTTCTCTGAACCTTCCATGGTGAAGCCCCAACCTTTAAGTGAAGAGTGAAGAGTGAGGAGTGAAGAATTCTCTTGTTTTGGGGTGTCCTTTTTCCCCGTTGCCAGATAGAAGTTATTGAGAAGTTGGTCCATTCGTCCATGAAGTCCCACATTGCCTCCGAAGTTTTCGAGCAGACAGAAGAGCCACTGGTGCTTGCCATAGATGCCTTCTTTCTTACTCGTGCTGAAATCTTTCTTCCCCGTGCCGGATGTATTTTTCCCTGTGCAGAAATCTTTGAAATTCTGGCGACTTTCAGAAAAGAGGTCGAGAACAAGCAGGTCGCCTACCTTCAGATTGGCTATCATCTGGGGTCTTGGATTCTCGTTCCATCCCTGTACCACCCAGATGGCATGAGGATTGGCTCGCTTCATCGCACTCATCAGGGCTTCTCCTGCCTTGCCGTAATCCACCGCAGCATCGTTGCCGCTTTCATGGAATGGGTCCATGGAGTAGTAATCGGATTTGCCGTAGAGTCGGGTCAGCTCCTTATAATATAGGTCGGCGATTTCTGCAAACCGGCTATCGGTAGGGGATAGGTTGGCTGGGCGCTGGTAACTGTTCCATCTACCGGCATCGGTTACGTTCAGTCCCAGTTTCTGTTTGGCATCGTGAGGTACCATGCCGCAATATCCTGGTAAAACGGGTTTCATGCCCATCTCCTTCATTCTGGCAAGAATCTTCTTCTGCAGGGCTTCCTGCTGCTTGTACCAGCTCAGGGGCAGTGGACCGCCCCAACCTTCCAGGTTGTTCATCTCCCACCAGGCAAGGAAGGCAGGACCGGCGATGAATTTGCCTACTTCCTCCTCTGAGTATCCCAGTTTCAGGAGCATGTTGCGCCATACGCTTTCCGTGCCCACGGCGGCAAGCGGCATATTGATGCCATGCAGCGCCATCCAGTCTATTTCTTTCTGCCATCGGTTCCAGTCCCAGAATGCCATTGTATAGGAAAAGGTGCAATAGTTGAAGTTATAGCGCAGCTTCAGGTCCGTTTCGTGGCGTTCCTTCTGTTTCACGACAGGAAGAACGGCTGGCAGCTTCACGTTCATATTGTTCCAGGAGATGTGGATGCCGGCATGGTGCTTCAGATACCAGTTGATGCCCACGGCGATGTTCACCCAGGAGTTTCCCCGGATGATAATTGGGTTGTTTTTGCCTGTGGCAGATTTTGAAGCGGCTGATGTGCTGTTTCCTTTTCTGGTTCTGGCTTGGTCTATCTCGAAGAAATCCTTGTCCGATTTCACAAGCACGGTTTTAAACTTGGCGGCGGCTCCCTTGTCTATTCGATTCAGAAGGTCGTCTGCCGGATTGGCGAATGCTCCAAGAGCAACGGTGCATAATAGTGCTACAAGTACTTTTCTCATAAAGTTGTTATTAGTATTTTAATTGCCGAATGCAGCTATATTTCGGGGCAAAGATAACGGAAAAAGCTGATAATACCAAGTAAAAAGTGCTTAAAAGATTAAAAAAGACTTATTTATTTTGTTTTGTCTTGGATTTGCATTACTTTTGCAAGAAAATGGGGAATGGGGTGAAGCCCTGAAATCCCAGAAACAACCAACTTAAATTTTGATAAGGATGAACATAGACGAATTAGTAAAAAGAATAAGTAAAACCGATGGACTATCTAAAACCCTCGGAATGCATTTTATCTCAACCCCTGAGCCTGATACGCTTCAGGCTTCAATGAAGGTGGATGAGCGCAATCGCCAACCTTTCGGCTTCTTGAGTGGTGGTGCTTCTCTGGCGCTTGCCGAGAATGTAGCAGGCATCGGTTCTCTGGCTCTTTGTCCAGGACAGATTGCTGTGGGCATCAATGTGAGCGGAACTCATGTGCAGGCTGTAAGTGAGGGTGATACGGTTACGGCATACGCCAAACTCGTACACAAGGGCAGAACCTTGCATACTTGGGAGGTTGCTATCAAGAATACTGCGGGTGAATTGATTTGCACCGTGCAGGTAACCAACTATGTGTTTACTCCTAAAAAGAATGAGGCGAAGAAAGAAACAGATAAAGAGAATTCTAAAAAGACAGAAGAATAAGGTATGACTGCATTTGCATACTATCGTTTGCCTTATCTGCATCACGCAAATTTTGTGGCGCAGCATCAGGGAGAGCCGGAGGTGCTCTCCTCTGTGGCAGAACTGAATGGCAAGGAGGGCTTTGTAATAGCTCCTTTCTCGCCGTCCAGCGACTGTCCTGTGCTGCTCATTCATCCCGATGAAAGCAGACTTCTGGCTATCTCTGATGAAAGAGCTGTCTCTAGCTCGGAATCGGAATTAGAAGAAAGTATTCCTGCCCGTGATATCTATGCCGAAGATTTTGAATGTTTCCATCGGGAGTTGGAAAAAGGAACTTTCAGAAAGATAGTGCTGGCAAGAAAGGCAACCTTGCGAATGGCCGATAAGGATTTCGAAAAGCTCTTTATGAAGGCTTGCCGCATGTATCCCCGTCTCTTTGTCGCCCTGGTCTATACCCCGCAGTCGGGGATGTGGCTGATGGCCACTCCTGAAATCTTGCTCAAGGGGGAACAGGGAAAGATGCAGACGATGTCGCTTGCCGGAACCCAAAAGGCAGAGCCTTCACGTACTATCGCCGATTATCCGATAGAGGGTGTGGAGTGGTCGCTGAAGAACCGGGAGGAACAGCAGTATGTAACGGATTATATCGAAGATTGTATCAAGGCTTTCTCTGATGATTATCAGTTGAAAGGTCCTTATACCACGATGGCGGCAAATCTCTATCATCTCCGCACCGACATCACTTTCCTTCTTCGTGATGAAGGCAGATTAGGCGACGTGATTCATGCGCTTTATCCTACGCCTGCCGTCTGCGGTATCCCGAAGGATGAGGCTCGCCGGTTTATCCTTCAACATGAACATCAGTCTCGCAAATACTATAGTGGTTTTGTGGGGCCTATCTCTCCGCAGGGAAAGACCCATCTTTTCGTCTCTCTCCGCTGCATGAATATCCTGCCAGAAGGTATCTGTGAACTCTATGCCGGTGGCGGATTGCTCAAGGAGAGTGAGATGGAAAAGGAGTGGAAGGAAACAGAAGCTAAGATGCAGACCATCAGGCGGGTTCTGATTTAGTTAACAGTTTATAGTTTATAGTTGATAGTTCATGTATAGTAATATAGATAATGTCAATATCCTGACGGGTGTTCTACAATCGCATGGTGTGAGAAGGGTGGTGGTTTGCCCGGGAAGTCGCAATGCGCCTATCGTACATAATCTCAATGAAACGGAAGGTATTACCTGCTATCCTGTTACCGATGAGCGCAGTGCCGGTTTTGTGGCTATGGGCGTTGCCTTGGGCAATCCGGCTCCTTGTCCGGCTCCTGTGGCAGTATGCGTCACTTCCGGTTCGGCATTGCTCAATCTCTATCCGGCAGTCTGCGAGGCATATTATCAGAAGGTGCCTATCATCGTGATTTCTGCTGACAGACCCGAAACCTGGATAGGACAGCAGGATGGACAGACCCTTCCGCAAGCCAACGTCTTCGGAACGATGGTGAACCGGAGCGTGAATCTTCCTATCATATCCAATGAAGAGCAGGCTTGGTATTGTGAACGGTTGGTTCATGAGGCTATTATCGATTGCGTGCATCGAAAGATTGGTCCGGTACATATTAATATACAGCTTTCCGAACCGCTTTATCAGTTTACGCTCGATAGACTCCCGAAGATACATTGGGTGGATTATGTGAAGAGTAATCTCTTTGGTGGAAGTTTCCATTATGGTGACATGCTCGATTTTCTGAATGCCAGAAAACCGATGATAGTGGTGGGACAGGATTATCCATGCAGTCAGCTTGTTGGTATCAAACAGATAAATTGGCGAACCGTTACGCTAATTGAGCCAACTGCTTTGGGAACATCGAGCGAAGATCCGGCATGCCGGGATTTCTCTCGCAATCTCCTGGTTACCAATTTCGATGAAGTATTGAATAAGGTGGGGGATGACGAGAGTTATATGCCCGATTTTATCCTCTATGTAGGAGGTACTCTGGTGAGCAAGCGCTTGAAGCAGTTCCTTCGCCTTGCCGTGAAGAAGGGAGCCAAGGTATGGCGTGCTAGTACCGATGGTGATTACATCGATACCTTTATGCGTATCGATCGCATTTTCCAATGCGATACCACCCTGCTGGCGGATGCCATGACTTCTTACGATCTGGCTTATCAGGATGATGTGAATGCATACAGAGAGCGTTGGGAGAAGGCACTTTTGGCGGCAAAGCGTCATGCTTTCGATTACGAACCGCCATTCAGCAGTATGGCTGCCGTAAAGGCTTTCCAAACGGAATATCTGGCTCATTCGCTGGATGATACCCGTGAATGCCGTCTGTTTTATGGCAATAGTATGGCGATTCGACTGGCCTGCATCTATGCTCGCCAATATGTGCATTGCAATAGGGGCGTGAATGGCATCGAGGGATCTCTATCTACTGCTGCAGGTTTGTCTATTTATCTCTCGGAGTATCATCATCCTGATGCCAGGAACCAGCAGAAGGTATTCTGTGTGCTGGGTGACCTGAGCTTCTTCTACGATCAGAATGCTCTCTGGAATCAAAATCTTAATGGCTGCCTTCGCATTCTTTTGCTGAATAATGGTGGTGGAGCCATCTTTGCCAAGTTCAAGGGATTGAAGGAGAGTGCGGCACGTGAGAAGCTGGTGATGGCTGAGCACTGCACCTCGGCCTATCACATCTGCCAGGCACAGAATGTTGCCTATCAGAATGCCGATGATATGAAGTCGCTACATGAGGGCATCGACTGGCTCATCCATACCGAGTCTGACAGACCGATGCTCTTGGAAGTGCTAACGGATATAGAAACAGATAATCAAGTAATAGAAGAATATTATAATAGTTTTCAAATATGAGAGAATGGAAAAAGATAGAAGGTTTTGATTTCAAGGAAATCATCTTCGAGGAGTATAATCATATCGCTAAGATTACCATCAATCGTGAGCGTTATCGCAATGCCTTCACCCCATTGACCACCTGGGAGATGGCGCAAGCTTTCAACTACTGTCGTGACTGCTTGGATATCCGAGTGGTTATCTTGACGGGTGCTGGCGACAAGGCGTTCTGTGCCGGTGGCGATATGCATGTGAAGGGTAGGGGCGGATACGTAGGCAACGATGGCGTGCCTCGTCTCAATGTGCTCGATGTACAGATGCAGATTCGCCGTTTGCCTAAGCCGGTTATCGCCATGGTGAACGGTTATGCCATCGGTGGCGGCCATGTGCTCCATGTGATGTGCGACCTGACCATTGCTTCAGAGAATGCCATCTTCGGACAGACCGGTCCTAAGGTGGGAAGCTTCGATGCCGGTTTCGGTTCTTCTTATCTGGCAAGAATGGTAGGTCAGAAGAAGGCACGCGAAATCTGGTTCCTCTGCAAGCAGTATTCTGCAAAGGAGGCAGAAGAGATGGGAATGGTGAACAAGGTGGTTCCTCTCGACCAGTTGGAGGATACCTGTGTGGAGTGGGCTGAAATCATGATGGAGCGTTCTCCGCTGGCTCTCCGCATGATTAAGGCTGGCTTGAATGCCGAGTTGGATGGCCAGGCTGGTATCCAGGAGTTGGCAGGCGATGCCACCATGCTTTATTATACCATGGACGAGGCTCAGGAAGGCGGTAAGGCGTTCCTGGAAAAACGTAAGCCTCGTTTCGAGGATTATCCTCAGTTCCCATAAATTTAAGAAACCTCGGAAGATACATTTCGATATCTTCCGAGGTTTCTTGTTTTTATTCGTGAGTAGCGAATCTCTGTTCTGCGAGCTTCTCATATTTCGTGCCTGGCTTTCCATAGTTGGCATAAGGCCAGATGCTGATGCCGCCACGAGGAGTAAAGATACCTGTTACCTCGATATACTTTGGATCCATCAGCTTGATGAGGTCCTTCATGATGATGTTCACGCAATCCTCATGGAAATCGCCGTGGTTGCGGAAACTGAAGAGATAAAGCTTCAGACTCTTGCTCTCCACCATCTTTACATCAGGAATGTAGCTGATGCGAATCTCTGCAAAATCAGGCTGACCCGTAATAGGGCAGAGGGAGGTGAACTCTGGGCAGTTGAAACGTACCCAGTAATCATTGCCAGGGTGCTTGTTTACGAAGGTTTCCAATACCTCTGGTGCATAATCCATTCTATATTGGGTCTTGGCTCCCAGTGCCTTCAACCCATCTTCTTTTCTATCCATAGTTCTAATGTTTAATGTTTGGTGTTTAATGTTTGGTGTTTAATGTTAATTTTGGGTGGCGAACTTCTGCTGAAAGGACTTTCTTTTTGGGCTCTAGATAGTCCCCAGTTTGAAGATGTTGTAGGAGATGTTGTTGTCATACACATCCTCGCCCTCGTGTTTCTTAATCGCATTGACCACACGGATGGTGACAGGAAGCACGATGATTTCGTACACGGTCTTCAATACCACCTGCCAGAGCATCAGCCACGGCAGTTCTGAAGTAGGAACCACTCCACCCAAGGCAAGAGGGAAGAAGATAAGGCTATCGCAGCTTTCGCCTGCCACGGTGCTCCAGATGGCACGGGCGGAGAAATGCTTGCCGCCATCACGAATCTTCATCACGCTCATCACATAGGCATTGGCAAAGGAACCTATGATGAATGCTACGAAAGAGGCAGCGGCAATGCGGGGAGCAAGACCGAAGATGGCATGGAAACCGGCATCGTTCGTCCAATAGGGAGCAGCTGGAATCCAGTCGCAGATGGCGCCCAGAGCTACAAAGAAGAAGTTCATGGCGAAGCCTGTCCAGATGAGAAGGCGGGCTTTCTGATAGCCCCATACTTCGCACACTACATCGTTGATGATGTAACTTACCGGAAACACGATGAGACCGCCAGTCAAAGAAATCGGGCCTACTGCAATTTGCTTTGTTTCGAGCACGTTTGCTGCAATGAGACAAACGCAGAAGAGGATGCTGAAAAGCATAAACAGCACACTCACTTGAGTTGTTTTCTTTTCCATTTTCTTGTTTTTTACGAGGTTTACCAAGCACTCGGATTATACTTACTTTTTAATTCGGGCTGCAAAATTACAACTTTTCTCTCTAACTGCCAAATATTTACTCAAGTTTTTCAAATAAAAAAGCCCCAAGTACTATCTCTAGCACTTGGGGCTTCTATCTAACTAAACCTAAACTAATCTAACAATCTAACCTAACTTCTAAACAATTTAACCTAACCAAACAATCTAACCTAATCAAACAAACTTTTTATGAAAACTTATCAACTTATTGACACTTCCTCTTATTGCAATCTCCATACCAAAGTCTCTATTTCTGCCAAATAGGCAGAAAAGAACGAGAAAGACTGAAAAAAGCCCGCCATTCTGTCGTGAATGCCGGGCTTATCATATTAATAACCTCAGTTCTTTTTTACATAAGAGAACCGCTGTTCCTCTCGGTTCCACCGAGAGTCCTCAGCTCCCAGTCCCCCCAGTCTTTATTTCTCCATAAACTTCTTGGCAGCTCTGAGCTGGTGTCTCATCACGCTCAGGAACTCCTGGCTCTCCTGCAATACATTCAGATAAACCAGAGAAATCTGCATCAGCGAGTTGTCTGAAAGATGCTGGATGCGGTCGATATGCTTCTTGCGAAGTGCGCTCAGTTCATCCTTGCAGGCATCAGCCTCGGCGAGAATCTCGCGATAGTTCTCATAGCGGCTGGTCTCTATCTGCTCACAGCTCATGCGCATCAGGTCGTTAATCTTTTGTCGAATAGGAGCAAACTCCTTGGTGTACTCTTCTGGCAGTGGGTTGAAGTTGTTGTCCACGTGCTCCTTGATAGGGTCGAGCATACGACGCAGAGAGTAGATAAACTGCTGGTTGCTGTTGGCTCCCAGATGGAACCAGGTGTTGCGCTCGATGGCAATCTCCATTGGCGATTTCTTCAAGCCGAGCATCTCCTGACGACGGAGCTTCTTCAGCATATCCTGCTCCTTCTTCAACTCCTTGTTGGCATGGCGAAGCTCTTTAGGCTTCTCGTTGGCAAGACCATCCATAATCTGGTTGAACTCGTTCAGGGCGAAGTGGCAAACGTAAGCCTGGGTGCGTGATACCTGGCGACGAAGTAAATCCCATACGATCTCTGGGTCGTGTGAGCGCATCATCAGCTGGAAGGTGCTGCCCTTGCTCTCTTCCTTTGCCTTTTTGTTATACTGGATGTTGCTGCGGATGAGCAGGAAGATAACCAATGCCATGAAGCAGGTCTGGATACCTACACCGCCGAAGTGCATAATGATACAAACAATGGCGCAGGCTGCGAAAGCCACACCGGCTGTGATGAACCATCCACCAATCACACTCAATACACCGGTTACTCGGAACACGGCACTCTCACGGCTCCAAGCTCTATCGGCAAGCGAAGAACCCATAGCCACCATAAAGGTAACGTAGGTAGTAGAGAGAGGCAATTTCAGGTTGGTACCGATGGTGATAAGCATACTTGCCAATACCAGGTTAACGGCTGCACGAACCACGTCGAAGGCAGCGCTCTCTTCCAGCTCTACATCGTTCTTGTCGAATCGGCTGTTGATCCAGTTCATCAAAGACTTTGGCAAGAACTGCTTCAACCATGAATCTGTGGCCTGGCAGTTGCGTACAATCACGCGGGCTGCTGAAGAGCTTCCGAACATCTCGTCGCCTTCGTCCTGACGGCTCAAGTCCACAGAAGTCTTGATCACGTTCTGAGCCTTCTTGGAAGTAGCCATGGCGATGATCATCACGGCTCCGGCAGCGAGGAGATAAACTGGAGTTGTCTTGGCGCTATCCATCAGAGAAGTCATCATAAACTGGTCTGGAGTAGCACCATTTCCATTCGCCATATAGTCCTGATAAGAAGAAAGACCAGCCAGAGGCACACCAATGAAGTTAACCAGGTCGTTACCGGCGAAAGCCATCGCCAGGGCGAAAGTACCCATCAGCACAGTAAACTTGAAGATGTTGATACGGCAGAGATGCAGGAACTCCATCACGATGGCAGAACCCACAAAGGTGATGCAGAGCAGCAAGCCCAGGTTCTGGTCGATATAATCGCGCCATTCAGCAGGCAGGTAAGGACTCTTGCCCAAACCTTTCATGAAGATGAAGTAAGAAAGGGCTGTGAAAGCGATACCACCGAAGATAGCGATGCTGTAGCGTGAATGCTTGCGATAATTGAAAGTGAAGACAATACGTGAAAGCCACATTACGAAGGCACCAAATACGAAGGCGATGATGACAGATGAGAAGATACCCATGATTACCTCCAATGCCTTGTTACTGTTCAGCAAGACACCGTAGTTCAGACTGTCGTCTCCGTACATCTTCAATGTAGCGAGGATAAAGGCACCTCCCAGGAGCTCGAACACCAGTGATACGGTGGTTGATGTAGGCATACCCAACGTGTTGAAGACATCGAGGATGATCACATCGGTCACCATCACGGCTAGGAAGAGCGTCATCACTTCTTCAAAGGTGAAGTGGTCTGGACTCATGATGCCGTGTCGGGCGATATCCATCATTCCCGATGACATGATGGCTCCCAATACTACACCGCAGGATGCGATGATCAGCACCGTGCGAAACTTTGCCACCTTAGCTCCGATGGCAGATTGCAGGAAGTTAACAGCGTCGTTGCTGACTCCTACGAAGAGATCAAACACTGCCAAACAGAGCAGGAAGATCACGATACAAAGATAAATCGTACTCATTACTTATTTAATGTTTATTGTTATTATCCTAATTCCTTCGTTTTCGGGTGCAAAGGTACGTAAGGGATGTTACAGGCTATTTAAACAGATGTTACAATCTGGTTAAAATGGAGAAATGGCTAGGGCCCTTAGGTTCGATATAATTCTTCCCTTAAAGGAATTACTTTCTACCTTTAAGGGAAAATGTTTCTAGAGTTAGTAGAAAGTTTCGTTCAGCGACGTTGAATGTCCGTTCAGCGACGTTGAATGTAGGTTCGGCGACGTTGAATGTAGGTTCAACGACGTTGAACGGAACTTTCTTCTAGTCTTAAAAACAATTTCGTTGTGGTTTCTTGGGAAAAGAAAAAGGAGATAAAGATAATAAAAAGCATGATTTTCCGATAATATTAGAAAACGAAAAAAGAATATGATGAAACAATTTGAACATATCAAAGCGATAGCTTTTGATGCCGATGATACGTTGTGGGCTTTGCAAAACTACTTCGAGGAAGTGGAACATGAGTATTGCGATCTGCTTTCGGAGTATGGAAACGAGAAGGAAATTTCTGCTGCCCTCCTGGAAACGGAGAGTAAGAATATGCCCGACTTGGGTTACGGCTGCAAGGCGTTCACCATCTCGCTGGTGGAGAATGCTGTAAAGGTGAGCCATGGAAAGGTGGAGGCAAACGTCATTGCGCAGATCGTGGATTTGGGCAAGAGTCTGCTGCATCTCGATGCCAAACCTTTGGAAGGCGTAGAGAAGACAATAGCCTGTCTGAAGGATAGATTCATACAAAATGCAGGAAATGCGTCCTTGAAATACAAGCTTGCAGTTTTTACTAAAGGTGAGTTGATGGATCAGGAAAACAAGTTGTGGCGTTCGGGGTTGCAGCGTTATTTCGATGTGGTGAGCATCGTGAGCGATAAGACTCCCGAGGCTTATCGTCGCCTTTGCAAGGAATTAGAGGTAAATTCTGATGAACTCGTGATGGTGGGCAACAGCTTCAAAAGCGATATTGCTCCGGCATTAAAAATCGGAGCTTCGGCTGTCCATATCCCCTTTCATACCACATGGGCGCATGAAAAGACAGAGGAATTTGAACATCCCAAGCTCCGTCGTATTTCAAGATTCGAGGAACTTCTCGATATCTTGTAACTCTATATCTTATAACTCGATATCTAATTTGATATTTTATAACTCGATATTTTATAAGGGTCTTATAAAACCCTTATAAAATACTCATATAATACTTTTATTCTTCTCCTTCTTCATCTTTCAGTGATTCCAAAGTCTCAACGAATGGACTGTGGAAGGTGCTGAAGAGATGTAGAATCTCCTTGCGCTGCTCCTCTTCCTCATCCCAGAGGCTGATTTTACCCTTCTGATGAGCCTTGATGAGCTTGGCGCAACGCTTAATCTTGCGCTTGTTGTTGCGAGCCTGCAACTGGTCGCCCTGAATTGGCTTCTGGGTAACGAACGAGAAGGCTACAAGCTGGTTCATGAACATGTCGAACATAGGGTCGTCGTGACTCCAGTCGCTGTCTTTCAGCCAGAACCACTGGAACAGATACTTCTGCTCCATGGCAATGAGCTGCTGTCCCAGGGTATCCATGTCAATGCCCTTAGCCATCTGCTCCTTGATGAAGCTTACCAGACTTTCCGGATTGATTTCCATTTCTGCCTCGCGGGCAATAGAACTGCCTGCAATATTGATGCGCCAACGGTAGTTCTTGTTCTTGATAAGTGCAGAGTGAGCATTCATCATCAGCTCGCTCAACTTTCCCTCTGATGGAATCTGGTCAACCACGGCAAGGCGCTGGCGCTGGTCGCGTACCACCAGCTGGGCATCCTCGTGGCGCAATACGCAGAGATATACCAACTTGTTCTCGTCGAGTTGCAAGGTGAAGCGGTCGTTGTTGTCATCGCCCACGAACTCATAACGGTAGTTGTCCACCTGGTCGTGCGGAATCTCAATCTCCTCGTGCACCTTGTTGTTCTCGGCATCATAGAGCGAGAAACCGATGTAAGGAATCACAAGGTTCATGGTGAAAGGCTCACCCTCTTCAGGAATCAGGGTCAGGCGCAAGCCCTCATCGCCGAAATCTTCCTTCTTACAAACAAAACCATCATCGGTCTTCTCTGCCTTCTCCACCTTCACGTCGCCATGGCGCCAGTAAATGTCGAAGGTGATGGTGCTGTCATCCTCGGCAGTCACCTGGATGAAGTCTTCGATGTCCTGACCCAGATAAACCACGGTGGCTGGTTCGTAAACCTCCGTATCGTCGTCTTCAAGTGGTTTCACCTGAATCAGACCCGGCATTGGGTCATCTTCCCATTCGTCCTCTTCGGCAGCGGAAACCGATTTGAAGACGAGGAAAATCATTCGCTGTTCCTCCTTACTGCCGTCTTCGCGGCAAAGGAATACTTTCGACTCCTTAGGAATGAAGAAAGGAGTAGATAAGTATGGGTTCTTACATAGTGCTGTGTATTCCACCTCAGTCCAGATAGGCAAGGTGTGCTTGTTCGTATTATCTGTCATATCTGTTTTTTTATCTATTATCCTAGTTTTGTTAATTTGCGGAGTTGAGTTTCCGAAAACGGCTGCAAAGTTACAGAGAATTACAGACAATACAAAATTTCGAGTCGATTTTTTTTAGATAATTGCTTTGTTTTTCTATTTTGGGGCTTCATGATTTGGCACTTTCAAATATTTATAGTAGTTTTGCAGAAAATTTAGCTAGATTAATGAGTAATATGACAATGAAAATCAAAACATGGGGTGCGATGGCGCTGGCTATGCTGGCACTGGCGGCGTGCCATAGGGGCAATAAGCGCCCTCCACGCATGGATAATTCCAAGCTTGCCATCAGCCTTTCCAAGCCTGCCAAGGGCGACAGGGCTATCTATGGACTTGCCTGCATGGGCTGCTCGGATACTGCCGTGGTGCTGCTGCCCAATGGCGGCGGCGACCCCGTGAGATACAATATCCTGGATGCCAGCAGAAACCATCAGGTGTTTGGCGACATTGAAATTGGCGACTGGATTTGCGTGATGCCTTGTACAAACAAGAACGACCGAAACGGGGCGGATATGGTGATAGACCTCGACAAGCTGAAGGCCACCTGGACTTATCCTGTGATGCCTTATTTGCGCGATGTATCGCATCTGTCGAAGCGCCAGCAGGCGCGCATTCTTGCCAATATGCCCGATAGTATCGTAGAGAATTATATGGTGCCACGCCAGTATGGCTTCACTTTGAAGCGCATGAGCGAGGCACTCTCCGTGGGTTATGTGATGGCAAATGCCGATGTGGAGGATGATAGCCCTGTGGAATATCCGGAAGTACCTTTCTATACAGAATGGCATCCTTATAACGGCAAGCTGATTCTGGTGAAAGGCAGAAGGGAGTTGGGAGAGATGGTGGTTAACGAGAAGACCACCTACGATACCCTCTCCTTTGTCTACATGAAGGGCGATTCCCTGGCTCTGCGCAACAGTGCCGGCGTAGTGACAGGCTACAAGCGTAGCAAGGATGCCCGCACCGTGAATGCCAAGGCGGATGCGGTGGCTGCCAAACTCAGCGAAAAGTTGAAGCGAGAGTTGAAATAAAGTAAGAAGATTACATAATAAAATTAAAAAAAAAGGAGATTAGACCGATTTCTCGATTTTTTTGTCTAATTTTGCACCTTGGTATGGAATGTCTGGGCTTTCTGATGGCTTTCAATAAGCTTTCTGATAGTTTTCAGAAGAGAATATGATGGCTTTGGCTTCAGAGGCAAGATAAGTCCTATACCTTATTATATATAATAGGAATATAAGAAATTTAAGAATAAGAATGAAGAAGAAAATTCAGTTCAGTCTCGTTTATCGAGACATGTGGCAGAGTTCTGGTAAGTTCCAGCCACGCAAAGATCAGTTGGCTAAGATTGCCCCAGTTATCATCGAAATGGGTTGCTTCAGCCGTGTTGAGACCAATGGTGGTGCTTTCGAGCAGGTAAACCTTTTGGCAGGTGAGAACCCTAACGATGCAGTGCGTGCTTTCTGCAAGCCTTTCAATGAGGTGGGCATCAAGACTCACATGCTCGACCGTGGATTGAACGCTCTTCGTATGTATCCAGTGCCAGACGATGTACGTGCCCTCATGTACAAGGTAAAGGCCAAGCAGGGTACCAACATCACCCGTATCTTCGATGGCTTGAACGATGTGCGCAACATCATTCCTTCTATCAAGTGGGCTAAGGAGGGTGGCATGACTCCACAGTGTGCGCTCTGTATCACCAACTCTCCTGTTCATACTCTCGAATATTATATGAACATCGCCGACCAGCTCATCGCTGCCGGTGCAGAGGAAATCTGCTTGAAGGATATGGCTGGTATCGGTCAGCCTGCATTCCTTGGTAAGCTCACCAAGATGATCAAGGACAAGTATCCTGAGATTATTATCCAGTACCACGGTCACTCTGGTCCAGGTCTCTCTATGGCTTCTATCCTCGAGGTCTGCAACAATGGTGCCGACATCATCGATACTGCCATTGAGCCATTGTCATGGGGTAAGGTTCACCCAGATGTCATCTCTGTTATCAGCATGCTGAAGAACGAGGGCTTCGAGGTTCCAGAAATCAACATGAGTGCTTACATGAAGGCTCGTGCCATGACTCAGGAGTTCATCGACGAGTGGTTGGGCTACTTCATCAACCCAGGCAATAAGATTATGTCTTCATTGTTGCTCGGTTGCGGTCTCCCTGGTGGTATGATGGGTTCTATGATGGCAGACCTCGGCGGTATGCGTCAGACCATCAACAACATCCGCAAGAAGAAGGGTGAGGAAGAGTTGTCTATGGACGACCTCCTGATCAAGCTCTTCGATGAGGTAGAGTATGTATGGCCACGCGTAGGTTACCCTCCATTGGTAACACCATTCAGCCAGTATGTAAAGAACATCTCATTGATGAACCTCCTCACCATGGAGCAGGGCAAGGGCCGCTTCGTAATGATGGACGATTCTATGTGGGGTATGATTCTCGGTAAGAGTGGTAAGATTCCTGGAGAGATTGATCCAGAACTCGTAGAGCTTGCCAAGAAGCAGGGTCGTGAGTTCACAGATGTAGATGCTCACACATTGCTTACTAATGCACTCGACGACTTCAAGAAGGAGATGGACGAGAATGGTTGGGAGTATGGTCAGGACGACGAGGAACTCTTCGAGCTCGCTATGCACCCAGAGCAGTATCGCAACTTCAAGAGTGGTCAGGCTAAGAAGAACTTCCTGGCTGACCTCCAGAAGGCAAAGGATGCTAAGCTCGGCAGCACCTTGACTCCAGCTCAGCTCGCAGAGTTCAAGCACGCCAAGGCTGATGCCATCGTATCACCAGTAGCCGGTCAGATTTTCTGGGAGTTCCAGGGCGAGGGCGAGTGCCAGCCAGCTGTAGAGCCATTCATTGGCAAGGAGTACAACGAAGGTGATGCCTTCTGCTACATCCTCACTCCATGGGGTGAGTTTGAGACTGTACCTGCCGCTTTGGGTGGTAAGCTTGTAGAAATCAATGCCAAGCAGGGCAGCAAGATCCGCAAGGGTGACGTCATCGCTTACATTGAGCGCAATGCTGAGTAAACATTAAATTTATGAATTATCAAGCAATTATTGATAAGTATTATCCTGAGGATAATGAGCTTCGTCATATCCTCATCACACATAGTCAATCTGTAGCGCGAAAAGCGCTACAGATTGTTTCGTATCATCCCGAATTGCAGCTCGACGCACAGTTTATCGAGGAAGCAGCCATGCTTCACGACTTGGGAATCTTCCTCACCGATGCACCGGGCATCCAGTGTTTTGGCTCGCAGCCATACATCTGCCACGGAAGACTGGGGGCCGAAATCCTGCGCAAGGAAGGGTATGAGCGTCATGCTCGGGTATGCGAGTGCCACACCGGTGCCGGCATTACCAAAGAGCAGATAGAGAAGCAGCAACTGCCTCTGCCTCATCAGGATTTTCTGCCTGAAACCATGGAGGAGAAGGTAATCTGCTATGCTGATAAATTTTTCAGCAAGACTCATCTCGATAAGGAAAAGAGTATAGAAAAGGCAGAGAAAAGTCTCGCTAAGTTTGGCGAGGAAGGAGTAAAGCGCTTCCAACAGTGGGAGCGGATGTTTGAAAAGTAGAATATAATTTTCTGAAGTTTTATTGGGTTTATGAAACTCTAATATTTTTCTGAATGAGAAAACAATCAACCATAGCTGTTCTGTTGCTTGCCTCCATCGCTACCATGATGGTGGCAAACCCGGGTATGCCTGCCGTCGTCAATTCCCTGGAGGATGATGCCGCCAGCGATACCACGAAGATGGATTCCCTGCAGAAGGCTATATGGAAACACAATAAGGTGGTGGATGACAGCATCCGGCTCGATAGTATCAATCGAAAGAAGTCGGGCGGCATCGACGCACCTGTCAATTATCAGGCCGACGACTCGCTGGTGTATGATGCCCACAGCAAGGTGGCGCATCTCTATGGCAACTCGAACGTGAAGTACGAGAACATGGACCTCACCTCCGACCGCATCTCGATGGATTTGGACAAGAGCAACGTCAGGGCGAGCGGTACAGCCGACTCTACGGAGGAAGGCGGCGTCAAGGGTAAACCTGTCTTCAAGATGGGCAGTGATACCTATGATACCGATACCATCAAGTTCAACTTCAAGAGCAAGAAGGCACTTATTAATAATGTATATACTGAGCAGCAGGATGGATTCCTCACGGGTATGAAGTCGAAGCGAGATTCCTCGGGTGTCATCTATCTGCAGCATGGCAGATATACCACCTGCGATGATCCGCACCCTGATTTCTATATCTCGCTCTCCAGGGCTAAGATGCGACCGGGCAAGGACGTGGTCTTCGGACCAGCCTATCTCGTGGTTTGCGATGTGCCTATGCCGCTTGCCATCCCATACGGATTTTTCCCGTTCACCAAGAGCTACAGCAGCGGTTTCATCATGCCTACCTATGGCGACGAAACGGCACGAGGCTTCTATCTGCGTGATGGCGGATATTACTTCGCCATGAATGATAAATGGGATTTGAAACTGTTGGGTGAAATCTACACCAAGGGTTCCTGGGGTATCTCGGCAGCCAGCAACTATCGCAAGCGATACAAGTATTCCGGCTCGTTCTATTTCAGCTATCAGGATACCAAGAATGGTGATAAGGGCATGCCTGACTTCACCGAACAGGAGAGTTTCAAGATTCAGTGGAGCCATCGCCAGGACTCGAAGGCAAATCCGTTCAGTTCGCTTTCGGCAAGCGTCAACTTCGCCACATCGAGCTACGAGCGCAATAACCTCAACTCGCTCTACAATCCGCAGACGATGACGCAGAGTACGAGAACCTCTTCCGTAAGCTGGAGCACCAATTTCTCGAGCATCGGAATGTCGCTCAGCTCTACTGCCAACCTCTCGCAGAATATGCGCGACTCGTCGATAGCCATGACGCTGCCCGACCTGAACATCAGTATCTCGCGCTTCTATCCGTTCCGCAGAAAGAAGATGGTGGGCGACGAGAAATGGTACGAGAAGATTGCCATGAGCTATACGGGTCACATCTCCAATAGCATCAATACCAAGGAGGATAAGCTGATGCACAGCTCCCTCATCAAGGATTGGCGCAACGGATGGCAGCATCAGATTCCGGTGAGCGCATCGTTCACCCTCTTCAAGTATCTCAATGTAACGCCGTCGTTCAACTTCACCGACCGTATGTACACCAACAAGGTGGAGAAATCGTGGGATGCTACCACCCAAAAGGAGGTGTGCGATACCACCTACGGCTTCCACAACGTATATAACTGGAACATGAGCGTGGGTATGAGCACGAAGATTTATGGCTTCTGGATTCCTAACCGCAAGCTGTTCGGCAATAGGATAGACAGGATCCGCCACGTCATTACCCCAACGGTGAATTTCAGTTATGCGCCAGATTTCGGAGCATCCCGCTATGGCTACTGGGATACTTATCAGAAGACCGATGCCGACGGCAATGTGTCGCTGGTAAGTTATTCGCCTTATCAGAACGCCCTCTATGGTGTGCCGGGCAAGGGAAAGAGCGGAAATATTTCGTTTACCCTGGGCAACAACCTGGAAATGAAATGGAGGGATAAGAACGATAGCTTGAAGAAGGTGAGTCTCATTGATGCGTTCGACATCAACATGAGCTATAACACCGCAGCCAAGGTGCGCCCTTGGAGTGATATGAACATCAACCTGCGCCTGAAGTGGTGGAAGAACTATACATTCAATATGAATGCCGTGTTCGCTACCTATGCCTACGAGATGGACGATAAAGGCAACGTGTATGTGGGTAACCACACAGAGTGGGGCAAAGGCCGATTCGGACGATTCCAGGGTATGTCGCAGAACTTCTCATTCACGCTGAATCCGGAAAAACTGAAGAAACTCTTCGGTGGCGGCAGCGATGAGGACGACCGCGATAAGAACAAGCGTAAGGATGACGACGATGAAGGCTTGGATACCGACATCGAGAGCAACGTGGATGATAATATCGAAAAGGGTAAGACGGCTGCCAAAAAGAGCGGAGGCGGAAAGGCTAAGACCGACTCGGATGGCTACATGGCATTCAAGATGCCTTGGTCGCTCACCTTTGGATATGGTGTTACCATGCGTGAGGATACCCGCCGTGAGAAGTTCAACGAGAAGACAATGCGCTATCCGTATAAGTTCACCCAGACGCTGAACATGAGTGGTAACATCCGCATCAGCGACGGCTGGAACATCAGCTTCTCTTCTGGTTACGATTTCGATAACTCGAAAATCAGTATGACCACAGCCAGTCTGGCGCGCGACCTCCACTGCTTCAACATGAGCTGTTCGGTGGTACTTGCACCATACACCAGCTACAACTTCACCTTCCGATGCAATGCAGCCACATTGACGGATGCCCTGAAGTATGACAAGCGAAGCGGCTATTCTAACGCCGTGCAGTGGTATTAAGCAGAGTATAATCGAATGATATGCTGAGGAATTAGTAAAGAAATAATTAAACGAGGACAGCTAGTATTTAAAAAAATGCTAGTTTTCCTCGTTTTTTTTATGATATATTTTGTAATCTCGGATAATAATCGTATTTTTGTACCGAAGATTTTGAAAATAACATGATACGTAAATTTATAAAACCATGAGTAAGAAAATTACAACTATCCTAACTTTCGCTATGCTGGGGGCACTTCAGGCTTCAGCACAGCATCAGACACAGTTATCTTATTGGTTCGACACGCCTGTCACCCTGAAGGGACAGCAGATCTGGTATGGCGGCCATCCTGAGAAATGGACGAACAAGAAGCCTATCTCGGCTGGTGATACCGCCCTCAATCCCGATCCTGATTGGGAGTCTAAGTCGTTGCCTATCGGTAATGGCAGCATCGGTGCCAATATCCTGGGTTCCGTGGAGGCAGAGCGCATCACGCTGAACGAGAAGACACTCTGGCGTGGCGGTCCGAACACCAAGAAGGGCGCAGCCTATTATTGGAATGTGAACAAGAATTCTGCCCATGTGATGCAGGAAATCAGAGATGCCTTTGCTGCCAACGATTGGGAAAAGGCATCCCAGCTCACCCGCAAGAACTTCAACAGTCCTGTGCCTTACGAGTCTTATGCCGAGGATCCATTCCGCTTCGGTAGCTTTACCACAATGGGCGAGGCGTATATCGAGACGGGACTGAGCACTGTGGGCATGTCGAAATATCGCCGCGCCTTGTCGCTTGATTCAGCTTTGGCTTCGGTTTCCTTCGTCAAGGATGGCGTAAGATATCAGCGTGAGTATTTCATCTCTTATCCTGCCAATGTGATGGCTATCCGCTATAAGGCTTCCCGTCCGGGCAAGCAGAATCTCGTGTTCTCTTATGCGCCTAATCCTGTCTCTACAGGCAGAATGGTGGCTGATGGCAAGAACGGCTTGCTTTGGGATGCCCGTCTCGATAACAACGATATGCAGTATGCCGTCCGCATCCGTGCCATCAACAAGGGCGGTAGCCTCTCTAACGAAGGCGGAAAACTGACCGTGAAGGGGGCTGATGAGGTGGTTTTCCTCATTTCTGCCGATACCGATTACAAGGCAAACAATAATCCGGATTACAATGATCCTAAGACCTATGTGGGCGTGGATCCGCTTGCCACCACCCAGGATTGGGTGAGCAAGGCAGAAGGTAAGGGCTATACGCTGTTGCTCGACGAGCATTACAAGGATTACAGCCGCCTGTTCAATCGGGTAAGCTTGAACCTGAACGATGTAGATAAAGCCAACGATATGCCTATCGATCAGCGCCTGGCCAACTATCGCAAGGGTGCCAAGGATTTCTATCTGGAGCAGCTCTACTATCAGTTTGGCCGCTATCTGCTCATCGCCTCTTCACGTCCTGGCAATATGCCAGCCAACCTGCAGGGCGTATGGCATAACAATGTGGATGGTCCTTGGCGTGTTGACTATCATAACAACATCAATCTCCAGATGAACTACTGGCCAGCCTGCACCACCAACCTGAGCGAGTGCGAGCTTCCGCTCTTCGACTTCATCCAGACACAGGTGAAGCCGGGCGAGAAGACAGCCAAGTCATATTACGGTACCCGTGGCTGGACTACATCTGTATCCAGCAACATCTTCGGTTTCACATCTCCATTATCCAGTGAGGATATGTCGTGGAACTTCTCTCCATTCGCTGGTCCATGGTTGGCTACTCATCTCTGGGATTATTATGATTATACCCGCGATAAGAAGTTCCTGAGTGAGACAGCATACGATATCATCAAGGGAAGTGCCAACTTCGCAACAGATTATCTGTGGCATCGCAAGGATGGTGTTTATACAGCGGCTCCTTCCACATCTCCAGAGCATGGACCGATAGACGAGGGCGCCACCTTTGCTCATGCCGTGATTCGTGAGATTCTGCTCGATGCGGTAGAGGCCAGCAAGATATTGGGCAGGGATGCCAAGGATCGCAAGCAGTGGGAAGATGCCCTGAAGCACATTGCTCCTTATCAGATAGGCCGTTATGGTCAGTTGATGGAGTGGTCTAAGGATATCGATGATCCTAAGGATGAGCATCGCCATGTGAACCATCTCTTCGGTTTGCATCCGGGCCGCACCATTTCGCCTATCACCACTCCTGTGCTGGCAAAGGCTTCCAAGGTGGTGTTGGAGCATCGTGGTGATGGTGCCACGGGATGGTCTATGGGTTGGAAGTTGAACCAGTGGGCTCGTCTGCACGATGGTAATCATGCCTACAAGCTTTATGGAAACCTGTTGAAGAACGGTACGCTGGATAATCTCTGGGATACGCACGCCCCATTCCAGATTGACGGTAACTTTGGCGGCACTGCGGGTGTCACCGAGATGCTGATGCAGAGTCACATGGGCTTTATCCATCTCCTCCCAGCCCTGCCTGATGCATGGCAGAAGGGGTCCATCAAGGGCCTCCGTGCCAAGGGTAACTTCACGGTAGATATCTATTGGGATAACGGTCGCCTTACCAAGGCAGTCATCCTCTCCGGTTCCGGTGAACCATGCCAGGTAAGATATGGAGATAAGGTGAAAAAGATGAAGACTCAGAAGGGCAAGACCTACGAGGTTAAGTTCTAACAGGCTGCCTGCAAGGACAGTCCTAGACTGATTTTATTGTTGGCTTCTGCCAGGCACTTGTTGCCGATATGCAGATATTTCTGTGTGGTCTGTATGCTGCTATGACCCAGAAGCTGGGAGATGGTGTAGATATCCACGCCCTGCTTCAGAAGGCGAGAGGCATAGGTATGGCGCGCACAATGGAAAGTGATTGGCTTGCTGGTAATTTGGTTATCAGCAAGCCATTTTTTTAGATGTTTATTCAGATGATGCTGCGAAAGACGGGAGAAATAGCAGAAGGGTTCTCCCTCATTTCCTTTTTTTGTATCATTTCCCTCTTTTGTATCTGAATCTATCATTTGATTCTTTCTAATGCTTCGCAGTATCTCCACCGATTCCTTCGATAGCGGGATGTGGATTATGCGCTGCGTCTTCTTCATCTTTTTATGGATATAATAAACCCCATCTTCCTCCATTATGTCGTCGGAAGATAGGGTGAAGATGTCGCTTTCTCTAAGTCCTGTAAAGCAGCTCAGGCAATAGGCTTCCTTCACCAGAGGCTTCTGGCAAGGTGCTGCCACCAGTTTCTTCATTTCCTCATCAGAAAGCGTAGCCTTTTCTTTCTGAACGGGTTTTATATGATAAGAGGAGGGGAGAAGATGGAATGGATTCTCCTTCAGATAGCCCAGTTTTACAGCTTCCTGCAGCACGGATTTCAGGTTGAGAACCTTCTGCTTGATGGTGCTTTCCGATAGTTTCTTGTTTTTCTTCATATCATGATGCAAGTCGTTGGCATGGTAGAGATAGTCGATAAACTGCTTGCAGAATTCCACATCCACGTCTTTCAGCAGCATCTGGTCTGCCCCGTATTTCTCCTTCTTGTATTTCTCCTGAAAATTCTCCAGGTGTTTCACCATGGTAAGCACGTTTCCGCATCTTCCCTGATACGTTTTCTGTCCCGGTTTCAATCTATCCAAGGCGTATTTTCTGGCAAAATCAATGAGTTTGATTCCCTTCTTGTCATTCATTATAAAACCTGCAATACATGCGAAACGATTCTTTAGTCCGAAAAAACTCATAGCCATATCTCTTGAATAATTGATAGTTTAACTTTTTGCTTTTATTGTTTATTTAGAAGGCAAAGGTATAGAGATAATTCCAAACCGCCAAATAAAAAAGAGAAAAAGTACTGGAAAACGTGAATTTAGTGATACCGTTATTCGTTAACTTTATCGGGTGCAAAGGTAGGAAGATTTCTGAAACAACAATCATTTCAAAACGTGTTTAACACTTTATTAACTAAAATGTGTCAATTTTTCTTCAAATATGTTCAAAAAAGCGCTTTTTAGTTAAAGTTAGGGTATTGATACAATAAATATCGGTCAGTTATCTGTCTCTTTTGTGGCAAAAGATAAAGTTAACGAATAACTGTATCGCAGTAAAAGTTGGCTTTTGGTACAGTTAACGAATAACTGTATCGCAGTAAAAGTTGGCTTTTGGTACAGTTAACGAATAACTGTTTCAGCAGTATAACGTGCTGTACTGATAAAACGAATATGAAGCAAATTTGATTTTGGAATTCAAAGCTCAATAAACAAAGTCTATCTTTTTATAAAGAAGACAGGAAAGAAACTCAAGTATTAATTTATAAATCATTCAACTATATGGTATAATGCAAAAACGAAAGAAATGCGGAGATGGCAACAGGTTCTAAGAACAGCCTGCCACTGACCTTGAATGAGTGATAGTATAAAAAATGGTATTATATGGTAAAGAAAATAGTTATGGTTGTGTTGATGCCGACAACCCTGTTGGCAAACGCATACGCCGCTTCCATTCAGGACAGCCTGCGGACCACGATATATTTCCGCCCAGGCTACTCCCTGCTGGAACTCTCCTATAGAGACAATGCCGCCAACATGAAGGCACTGACTCAGGGAATCCAGACCATCAAAGGCAATCCGTGCGTACAACTGCAACACATCAGAATCCTTTCTGCGGCATCGCCCGAAGGTAATTCGGCACTCAACAAGAGAGTGGCGAAGCGCCGAGGTGAACGCCTGCGCAACTACCTGAAGGAAACATTGGTGCTGCCCGACAGTATCTTTACCGTTTCCTCAGCCGGAGAAGACTGGCAAGGCCTGGCTGCCCTGATAGCCAAGGAAAAGACTCCATGGCGAAACAAGGCTCTCCAAATCATCCGCCACACCCCCGAATGGGTAACCCGCAACGGAAAGGTGGTGGATGGAAGAAAGCGCCAGCTGCAAAACCTGGATGGCGGCAAGGCATGGAAATACATGCTCGACAACCACTTCTACACCCTCCGAACAGGAGCCGTAGTAGTATGCGAGGTTAAAACCCTGGCAGCCGAAAGCACCCCTTCAGCAGCCGAAGCCAGCCAGGAGCAAGCCCGTCTGGAGTCCGCCTCCCAGCAGTCCGCCTCCCAGTCTCCTTCCTCGCCCCCGTTCCCTGCGATTCCATCGCAGGTCCACCCCTCCTCCGAATCCCAGGCGCCCCCAGTCGCCTCCTATTTCGCCCTGAAATCCAACCTCCTCTATGATGCCCTCCTGGTCCCGAATCTAGCCCTGGAAGCAAGCATCGGCAGCGGCTGGACCCTAGGCGCAGGCGGAATGCTCGCCTGGTGGAGCAAGGACGCCAAGCATCGCTACTGGCGCATTTACGGCGGCGGCCTGGAAATCCGAAAGTATTTCGGAACCCTCTCCAAGTCCAAGCCCCTGCAGGGCCACCACCTCGGCATCTACGGTGATTTCCTCACCTACGATTTCGAGTTCGGAGCCAAGGGCTACCAGAGTAAGGCCACCTATGCCGCAGGCATCAAATACGGCTACTCCCACCCGATAGCCAACCGCCTCAACCTCGACTTCGCCCTGGGAATAGGCTACCTCCATTCCAATTACAAAACCTACGTGCCGAGGGATGGATGCTACGTCTACCAGGAAACCAAGAAGCGAAAGTGGCTAGGCCCAACCCAGGCAGAAATCTCCCTGGTATGGCTGCTCGGCAAAGGAAACACCAATAATAAGAAAGGAGGTAAGAAATGACAAAAGGCTATTATCATAAACAGATGTGGTATCTCTTCCTCAAGCTACTGGCATGCATGGCATTCCTCATCCTCCTGATAGAATTCCTCACCTCGTGCGAGCACAAGGATCTCTGCTACGACTATCCGCATCGCCAGAACGTAGAGGTAACCTTCGACTGGAGCGAAGCCCCCGACGCCAACCCTTCCACCATGAGTCTCTATCTCTATCCGGAAAACGGCGGAGCACCGCAGCGATATGATTTTGTAGGTCGCAAGGGAGGTTGTATCTCTGTGGCACCTGGCGTCTATGATGCCATCTGTCTGAACAGCGACAAGGAAACTCACCGATTCAAAAATGTTGAGGTTTGCAAAACCTTTGAGGTGACTTCGGCAGAAACGGTCGTTTTGCAAGGCTTTCTGTCAGCAATGAACCAGTCTCCGCCACGAGCTAATGATGCAGAAAATGAGCGTGTGATGCAGGAGCCCGAAATGCTCTGGTGTTGTCATGCTAATCGTGTCATAATAAAGGGTAGTGGTGATAAGACAACTATTACAATGAAGCCAAAGGCTCGTGTCAGCCGTTGCTCGGTAGAAATCAAGAATGTAGAGAATCTCAAAGCGGTGAAGACGATGGGTGCCAGTGTTTCAGGTATGTCTGGTGGATGGTTTGCTGGAATCAGTGAGTTGTCGCAAGAGAAGGTTACTATCCCGTTCTATGTCAGGGTGAATGCAGCCCAATCTACTGTAACCGGCAGTTTCAGTCTCTTTGGACATTGTCCTGTTGAGCCTGTCAAGCATAAGCTGATGGTTTATGCCCAGCTCACCGACAACAGTAACTGGTATTACGAGGAGGATGTTACCGATCAGATTCATGACCCTGAGCAGAAGGACGAAACCCACATCAAGATTGAAATCGACAAGTTACCCTTGCCGAAACCTACTCCTGATCCAGAAGAGGAAGGTGGCGGTCTTCAGCCGAGCGTAAGCAAATGGAATGAGATTTACATAGATATTAATATGTAGTTTTATTCTATCATTAATGAAATAAAAAACATAGTATTAATTTTTAAAAAGTATTAATTATGAAAAAAGCGTTTTACATGATGGCCGCAGCCGCCATCGCCCTGTCATCTTGCTCTTCTGAGGAGACCACAGATGTTGCGAAGAGCTCTGCAATTTCTTTCCGTACTTCGGTTGGCTTGAACAGCCGTGGTGCTGAGACTACAACTGAAAACCTCGAATCAATGTGGGTTACTGGTTATAACCTTACTGATAATGTGACTTATTTCTCAGGTGTACAATTTGATAAGGAGAAGGTAGACCCAGGAACGGTTCCTGGTTTCCTTCCAGAGTCAGCATGGTATTGGCAGGCTGGTAAGAGATATAAGTTTGTTGCCATTTCACCTGCTATAGATAAATGGCATGGAAGTCTTGACATCCAAAAGGACAATGTTAGCTTCACAAATGTCGTTATTCCTGAGAATATTTCTGATCAAAAAGATTTGGTCATTGGTTCTAATACAGCTAAGGCTGATGATCATATGAATGGTACGGCATCTCAATTAACCCTGCAGCATGTTCTTTCTCAGCTTCAGTTTAAGGTTCATAATGGTAACAAGCGAATCACATATCATATTGCAGGTCTCCGTGTTGTACATGCTGCTGATAAGGGAAGTTATTCATTTGATACCTCTAGCAAGGTTGGTAAATGGGATGAAAATGCAACAACTGGTGAGCAAACATATGAATTGAAGTTTACACAGCCAATTATGCTTAATGGTACAGATGGACATACGCATGCATTCCTGACTCCAGAGAATCATGGCGCAATGATTGTCCCTCAGGTAGTTAAGCCATGGGATGGTGCTGTGCAAAAAGATGGTGTTGCATATAATAATGGTACTTATATTGCACTTTTGGTTAATGTACGATATACAAACGGTGCCTACATTTACCCTGCAAAGTCTGAAGGAGAAGAGTATTATGGTTGGGTAGCAGTACCTGTACCAACAGTCAAAGGTTCTGCAACAGCTAATTGGGAGATGGGTAAGAAGTATATCTACACACTCAACTTGTCAGAAGGTTGCGGTAAGGTAGATCCTGTAAAGCCTAACCCTGATGGTGGTGGTGTCGTAACTCCTGGTGATAAGGACCCTTTTCCAGGTGATAATATCTTCGGTAAGCCTATCAAGTTCACTGTAGAGGTTAGTACTTGGGCTGATGGCAGTACTACAGACATTCAGATGTAATTATTATATATCATATTCACAATCGAATTGGAGAATTTCCCCCTCTTATGGAGCCTCGGAATTCTCCAATTCCTTTAACCCCCATTGGCGTAAAACAATAGAAAGAAACCATTATGATGAAGAAAACTTATAAAAGCAGTTTATTGGCACTCAGTGTACTCGCATCCTTTACGTCATGTTCAGAAAGCGAATCACTGCAGCAAGCCAATCTATCAAAAGATAATTAAAAGAAAAATACGATATGAGCAATAAAAATAAACTGATAGGCTTGTCGCTCATAGCTTTGGCGACACTCTGCGCTTGCAACGACGACAATTATGCCGACGGCAAGGGCAACCGACTCGTGACTTTCAGCGTCAATGCGAAAGCAAACGGTGGATGGAGTGACATCAATGGATCAAGAAGCGCATGGATGTCACCTCAGGCACAACAGATGGGTGAACCCGTGGAAATGGAGGGAAAACTCAACGGAAATTCTGTTTATCTCACAAGCGAGGTAACTGAAGGTTTCCCTTCCGATAACCCTACCTTCACCCGTGGCACGCAGATAACAAAAGCCGATGGCATGAGTTCATTTGGAGTCACAGCATTCATGGACGGCCAGAAATATATGGATCATGTAGAAATCAAGAAGTCTGGTGATTCATGGAAGCCGGAAACAGATTATTTTTGGCTCAACGGAAAGTCGCTTGACTTCTATGCCTGGTATCCATACAACTCAGCAGAAGGCACCAATGGCATCCCTGCCGGCATGACATTAAACCAGGATGATTTCTCTTCCATTTCATATATTGTACCCACAGATGTATCTAAGCAGGAAGACCTGATGTTTGCAGTCAATAAGAATGCGTCAGAACCTGCAGATGGCAATGCTACATCCTTAGTTTTCAAACATTCGCTTGCTGCCGTAAAGTTCGTAGTGGGCGATTTACCTACCGGTACCAAGGTCACCTCTGTTGCCTTGAAGGGCGTGCAATATAAAGGTAAATTTGCCGTAGGTACCGATGATAAAGGTGAGGTTCAAATAGCCTGGATGAAAAATTCATCAAACGTGACTAGAGATTTCACTCAGGCAACCACAAAAGAAGTGAAGGAAAATGATACAGATAATGCCATTACAAAAGAAGACCAGACCTTCTTCATGATGCCGCAGACGCTGCCTGATAATGCAAAGGTAGAGGTGGTTGTGGAAAATCAAAAGGGTGAGAGTGCTACGCTGACAGGCGCCCTGCAAGATGCAACAGCAGCTGTGGGGGCAAAAAACAAATGGGAGGCTGGTAATACATATACTTATAGCATCAGTTTGTCTGGTATTATAACAGCGGAGATTACTTTTTTCAAGGGTACAAATGGTATTAATGGGCAACCGTATACTTCGCATAATATCAGTGCTAACGGTGATCCGTTCACAGTGGATTTCAGCTGTCCTGCAACTGTAAGTACTATTAAACTCCGCTTTGCGTATAAAAATGCAGATGGTTCTTTTGAAGAGATAGGGCGAGCTGTGAATGCCTCTTATTACGAATTATCCGTAAAGAATACTTCCCAATCTTTCAGATCTCCTGTCTTGAATAATTATGGAAATCCTAATAATGCCAAGAAAGACCCTACAGAGTTTGTGGTGCAGATGCAGGTAAAGGGCAGTACCCCAATGAGGATGCCATCTGATCCTTATCATCAAGGGGAGGTAATAAAATATCATCCCGGAACCGATGATAATACATGGTATACTATTTGGAAAGGCACTATGTTTCCACCGAATTATATATACGATAGGGATATCAATGGTTATTATAATAGTAGTATTTATGTATTAATGTCTCGAAAAGATATTGGCAGTTATAATCAGTATGTAGCAAGGCAAGTGGTAGCTGAATATTATGAAGTAGATGAAAACCATCCTTACTTGGGAAAAGGAAGATGGCTACTTCCTTACTGTTTTTGGGATGCAAATATGTTGCAAAGAGCGCTTGGTTTATTGGGTCTGATGGAATCTAGGTATAGTCCTGGTTATAATCCAATCTACGGTGAACCAACACAAAGACCGGATAGGTATTGGACAAGCGGAGATGGTGGCTCTGGTGAGTTTTGGGTGATTCAGGGCCAAGCAGCAGGACGCACATCCTTCTCTACTGATGGGATGTATATTCAGTATAATAGATATACTAGTGGGTTACAAATGCGCGCTTATAGTGGTACAGAGATAGCTGGTGTACGTGCAGAGATGTATAACAGGTACTACTAGTAGTGCCGGATATGCCTGTTCTCCGTAGGGATGCCTTGCGGAGAATCCATAGCGCCGGATATGTCCTGTCCTCCGTTAGGCGTTCCGGCGGATTTGCAATCCGCCGTCAAAAAATGTCCTAACCTCTTTATGCTCTGGGGATTTGCAATCCCCAGCAACCAGGCTGTTGCCAACATATCGATGGGATAGGGGATTGCAAATCCCCCGGCTAAATAGGTCGAACCTTTTTTACGACGGATAACATATCCGTCGGGACGCCTAGCGGGGTGGGACGCCTAGCGGAAGACAGCCTTATGCACCCTCCGCCGAAAAGGAAATATAACTTAGCAACGTAATAAATGCACATCCCGAGGGTACCAGATTCGCCCTCGGGGTAAGATCGGAAGAAGATTACATGTGTTTGCGCACGCGTATGCTGCGCCTCGGCGGAATTTATGTCGCCCGCCGGGGCGCCTTTGCCGCAACAATATAATATCGTATAAAAAATATATAGTTTAAATTGTTTCAGCGGGCGTGAGCCCCCTAGAACTTTTACTTTTATTTATGAATCGTCAGCCCGACGCTGTGAAGCGGAGTGCTGTTTTTTATAGCATTATAAATACAATCATGGAATCCGCCGCACGGCAAAATCCCATGAACGTATAAGCCCCCAGCCCGCTTGAGAAAGTAGGCTGGGGGCTGTTTTTAATCATTTACTGCTATTTTAGTTATTTTCAAGGTGTATTTACTATAAAAACTACGTAGAAGGACATTATAATGATAAATGAAGTATTATTATTTAGTCTTAAGGAAAAAAATATTTTCCCTTAAGGCTAAATATTTCTAGCCTTAAGGGAAAATATAAATATGCTATGATAAAAGCTGCGAAGGGGCTAATTAGTCCTTCAGATGCTTCAGCCTTCTCTTTGCCTCCGGATGGCTCGGATAAAGCGTCAGCGCCTTCTTGTAATTGGTGATAGCCGCTTCTTTCATTCCCTCCTTTTCACACTCCTTACCCATGATGACATACTCCGTGGCTAAGCGCTTCAGGAATTTCTCCTGCTTCTTCTTTTCTTCATCCTTCTGCTTGATTACTTCTCTCAACCGTTCGTTCTCTGCCTGCAACTCATTCACCTTGTTCAGCTTCTTGCGGATGAATCGCTTGGCTAGCGGATGCTCTATGTCGTAACGGCTGTGGATGGCTAGGAAGAAATTGTCCAGGGCGGCTTGCATGTCACCCTTGTCATACGCTTTTACGGCATCGTGATACTGCCTGTCGGCCTTGCTCTGCGTCAACGCCGTGTTGATGGTATTCTGGTTGTTATACTGGCGGGCAAACTGCTTCACCTCGTTGCGGACGAATATCTCGCTTGGACGGATAGGCTCCTGCAAACTGATTCCCTCCAGACTGGTGCATCTCGACAAAGCCACGTAAGTCTGACCACCTGCAAAGACGCCACCCGTAAAATCAATCTTCACCTGGTTGAAAGTCAAGCCCTGACTCTTGTGAACGGTAATCGCCCAGGCAAGTCGGATAGGGTATTGCTCGTATCTGCCAATCTCCTCCTCCTCAATCTTCTTCTCTACTTCGTTGAAATGATAGCGCATGTTGCTCCAGGCAGCAGGCTCCACCATCACATCCAGTCCCGTCTCCGTGCGCACATATATCTTGGCGTCATCCTCATCATCAAAACCGATGATGGTGCCCAGTGTGCCGTTTACCCACTGGTGCTCGATATCGTTCTTGATGAAGATGACCTGTGCTCCCGTCTTCAGATAGAGTTCGATAGGGGTAGGCAGACTGCTTTCCGGAAACTCGCCCTGGATGTTGCCACGGAAGAGGGTTGGCTCGCCCGGCAGGAGCTTGAGCTGGTTCTCGTTGATGAAATCCACGGTGTCGCGGCGGGTAGAGAGGGTGATGGCAAGCTTGGAATCACTCTCGTCGAGTTGGGCACCCACCCGCTGGTTGAGCAGCTGCAGGTCTTTCGTCTGCGCCTGACTGGTGCGGATATGGTCGAGTATACTGATGAATACGGGGTCGCTCTGACGATACACCTTGGTGAGTTCGATGCTCACGAGCTGGAACTGCTGGAATATCTTGGCATCGAAGAAGAAGCTGCTGCGATAGAAAGGATTCAGCAGCCTGCGGTCGTCCTCCCTTACCACAGGTTCTAGCTGGTAGATGTCACCCACAAGCAAGAGTTGCTTACCTCCGAACGGCTCCCTCATGTTTCGGCAATACACACGCAGCACCTTATCGATGAAATCGATGATGTCGGCACGCACCATACTGATCTCATCGATGATGATGAGTTCCACTTCGCGGATAATCTTGATTTTCTCAGAATTATACTTCAGCGTATTCCGGATATTGCGCACGGAATACATGCTGTCGTTGGGCAGCAGCGGATGGAAGGGTAACTTGAAGAAACTATGCAGGGTACTGCCACCGGCATTGATGGCAGCGATGCCCGTAGGCGCCAAGACGATGTGTTTCTTCTTGGTATTGGCTGCGATGTATCGCAGAAAAGTGGATTTACCCGTCCCCGCCTTTCCGGTGAGGAAAAGCGAACGACGGGTAAACTGTATGATTTGGAGTGCGTTCTGCAACTCCGCATTGTCGAGATCAATCATATTAAAAAATTAGAGATCATCGAAGTTGATAGGCTGCTCTGTTGGCTTAGCCTTCTTCTTCTCTTTCTTTTCTTCTGTTGTTCCGGAACTTGGGGTAGAGGATGCTCCCTCGGTCTTGTTCACTGGAACTTCCTTGATAACAGGGTTGCCATTCTCATCGAGGATGATTTCCTCGTTGAAGGCGGTGCTGTCTACACGAGTGGTATCTACCTTAGGTTTTGGTGCATAGCTTGCGCAGATATACATATCTCGTGTGATGTCGTCATCCTGCGGCTTGTCAAACTTGGCGTGGTACTCCTTGAAGGCTGGGTCGCCAAATACAGATTGCAGGAAGTAACCGCATATTGGCAATGCTGTTCGTGCACCCTGTCCCAAGGCTCCAGTGCGGAAGTGCAGACAGCGGTATTCGCCACCTACCCAGGCACCAACCACCAGTTTAGGACTTACACACATGAACCAGGCATCAGAGTGGTTGTTGGTTGTACCCGTCTTTCCACCGAATTCAGTGTCACGGTAGTTGCCCACATAGCCCCAAAGGCTCTGCGATGTACCGCCCGGCTCCTTCATACCGCCCTGCAGCAATTGCTGCATCAGGAAGGCACTCTTGTAAGGAATCACCTGCTCTTCTGTAGAAGGACCTTCATATACCACCTTTCCGTCGTGGTCCACAATCTTGGTTACCAATACTGGGTCGTGGTGCTTACCATTGTTTGCAATGGTGCTGTAGGCACAGGCCATCTCCAGCAGGTTCACATCGCTGGAACCCAAGGCAAGGGCTGGTGTGTCATCCAGCGGACTGTCGATACCCATCTTCTTGGCGGTCTCGATGATGCGCTTGATGCCCATTTCCTGACCCAGGCGCACAGCCACGGAGTTGATACTCTTGGCAAAGGCACTCTTCAGCGGGATGCTGTCGCCCGAGAACGAACCGCTGGCATTGGATGGTCTCCAGGTGGTCATCTCGTGCTTCTTCTTGTCATAAACCTCCATAGAGATATATTCATCGCGGCGCTTGTCGCAAGGAGTGAGTCCCTGGTTCATCGCCTCGGTATAGACAAAGAGCTTGAAGGTAGAACCCGGCTGGCGCTCGGCTGTTACCTTGTCATACTTCCAGTGGTCGAAATCAATGTCGCCCACCCATGCCTTTACGGCTCCCGTCTGTGGCTCCATAGCCACGAAAGCGCTGTGCATGAAGGTGGTCATATACTTGATACTATCCTCCGAAGTCATGTTGATGGTAATGCTTCCCTTGTCGTAATCGAACACCTTTACTGGGTGAACCCACTCCTTATAATAATAGTTCACGGAATCTGGATCGTTAGGGAAGCGTGCCAGCAATGCCTTGTAGAATGGCTGGCGCTCGGCGATGCCCTGGATAAAGTTAGGAATCACCTGGTGGTTCTCGTCCTGCCAAGGTTCCTGACCCAGCCAATTGCCCTTTCCTGCCTGCGTGCGGCGGATGCTCCAGTGATTATTGAAGTTCTGCTGCACCTGCTTCATCTGCTTGCGGGCAGCATCCTCGGCATACTTCTGCATGCGGGTATCGATGGTGGTGTATATCTTCAAGCCGCTGGTGTAGAGGTCATAACCCTCGTCCTTGCACCAGTCTTTCAGGTAGTTGGCCACAGCCTCACGGAAGTACTTCGCCTGTCCGTCGTAGTTTTCCTCTACCTTGAAGTCGAGCTTGATAGGCTCCGTCTTCAGCTGGTCGTATTCGGCACGGGTCAGGTCGCCATGTGTCACCATATTATATAATACGGTGTTGCGGCGAGCCAGACTGTTTTCCGGATTGGTGCGTGGATTATAATAGGTGGTAGCCTTCAGCATACCCACGAGTATGGCAGCCTGGTCGGTGGTCATCTCCTTTGGCGTAGTATTGAAGTAAGTCTTGGCGGCAGTCTTGATACCGTAAGAGTTACTACCGAAATCCACGGTGTTGGCATACATGGTGATGATTTCCTTCTTGGAGAAAACCGTCTCCAGTTTCACGGCGATGATCCACTCCTTGCTCTTGATGATGAGCAGTCGCAGCACAGGCACCTTGCCGAGCAAACCGGTGGAGTATTGCGAACGGACACGGAACATGTTCTTTGCCAACTGCTGGGTGATGGTTGAGGCACCACGCCCGCTATGATGCAGCAGGGCATCCTTGGCAGCAGCGAATACACCGATAGGGTCGATACCGATGTGCTTGTAGAAGCGCTCATCCTCGGTGTCTACCAGTGCCTTGAAAAAGGCAGGGTTCACGTCTTCGTATTCCACAGGAGTACGGTTCTCGTTGAAATACTTACCGATGAGCTTACCATCGGCACTGTAAATCAGGGAAGCCTCCGAAGTCTGCGGGTTCAGAATACCCGAAAAATAACCAGGTGACTTACCGAAGAGCCACAGAAAGTTGATATCTACTGCACCCAAGTATAGGATAAAGGCTACGATACAACTAGCCAAGGCGACAACCGTCTTGGTGTACCAAGCCCTTCCCTGGTACAAACTCTTGTACCAAGTCCAACTGGCGCGAAACTTATGCCATATCCAGGCAAAGATAGTCTTGACTTTATTCATAATCGTTTATCTGTTTTTGTCGGTGCAAAGGTACAATAATAATTTGAAAAACCATCAATCTTTATGTTTTTATTTGTTATAAGGCATCATATCGGGTGCATGAAATGTTTCAGGAACTTTATCAGATGTTACATTTAGACGTTTTCCCCCCTTTTTTAACTTTTTTCACCACAAAAAAACGCAAAAAACGTTTGCAGGAATAAAAATAATTAGTAACTTTGCGCTCAGTAAAAACAAGCAGTTCATAAGCAATTATACAAAAACTTAATATAAAACATAATAATTATGGTAAGCAACAACATTCCACAAGTAAAGCTCGGCATCATTGCCGTTAGCCGTGACTGTTTTCCAATCGCGCTTTCTACACAGCGCCGTGAGAACATCGTAAAAGAGTACAAAGGTGAGATTTTCAACTGCCAGACTACAGTTGAGAACGAAAAAGATATGCTCAAGGCTGTGAGCGAGGTAAAGGAGCAGGGCTGCAACGCCTTGGTGGTTTTCCTCGGTAACTTCGGTCCAGAGACTCCTGAGACTTTGATTGCAAAGAATTTCGACGGCCCTGTTATGTTCGTAGCTGCCGCTGAGGGCGACGGCGACATGATCAATGGTCGTGGTGATGCATACTGCGGTATGCTCAACTGCTCTTACAACCTCGGCATGCGCCACCTGAAGGGTTATATCCCTGAGTATCCTGTAGGCACAGCTGCAGAAGTAGCCAAGATGATTCAGGACTTCGTACCAGTAGCTCGCGTCATCCTCGGTTTGAAGGGCTTGAAGATTATCACTTTCGGTCCACGTCCACAGGACTTCTTCGCTTGCAACGCTCCAATCAAGGGCTTGTACGAACTGGGTGTAGAGATTGAGGAGAACTCAGAGCTCGACCTCCTCGTAGCTTATAAGGAGCACGCGAACGATCCACGTATCGATGCGGTTTGCGCTGATATGGCCAAGGAGATGGGCGAGGGATGCTACTATCCTGACCTCAGCCGCAGAATGGCACAGTTTGAGTTGACATTGCTCGACTGGGCAGAGGCTCACAAGGGTTCTCGCCAGTATGTAGCATTCGCCGACAAGTGCTGGCCAGCCTTCCCAAGCCAGTTCGGTTTCGAGCCTTGCTATGTTAACAGCCGTCTCGTTAGCCGCGGTATTCCTGTAGCTTGCGAGGTAGATATCTATGGTGCTTTGTCTGAGTACATCGGTATGTGTGCTTCTGATGATACTGTAACATTGCTCGACATCAACAACTCTGTTCCTCAGTATATCTATGATGAGGACATCAAGGGTAAGTACGATTACAAGTTGACTGATACCTTCATGGGCTTCCACTGCGGTAACACTCCACAGTGCAAGATGTGCTCTAGCCGTAAGATCAAGTATCAGTTGATCCAGAACCGCTTGTTGGAGAATGGTGGCACACCAGACTTCACCCGTGGTACTTTGGAGGGTGACATCGCTGCATCAGATATCACATTCTATCGTCTGCAGTGCGATTCAGAGGGTAACCTCCGTTCTTATATCGCAGAGGGTGAGGTTCTCGATGTTCCTACCCGTTCATTCGGTGGTATCGGTATCTTCGCCATCAACGAGATGGGCCGCTTCTATCGCCACGTCTTGGTTCAGAAGGGCTATCCACACCACGGTGCAGTAGCTTTCTCTCACGTAGGCAAGACCCTGTTCGAGGTATTCAAGTATCTTGGCATCAAGGATATCGCTTACAACCAGCCAGCTAGCCTGCCTTATCCAACCGAGAATCCTTGGAAGTAAGATAAAAATTATATGAAATAATGAAGGCGATTGCTTTTCCGCAAAGGGGATAGCAATCGCTTTTTTGTTTCTAAGAACCCCGCCACTAAAAGAAACGGCAATTTTGAACATTTTGTGATATTTTGTGAATAGTGATAATCGACAGAAAAGCAGTATCTTTGCACCAGAAAACAATCGTATTGTATATCATAAGAAACATATTAAAAATGAACAAGAAAAAGATATTATGTTTTTGTCTGGCTCTCGGGGCTTTTTCTGCTATGATGGCGCAGGAAACTCTGTCGCTGAGCCAGTGCCTGCAGATGGCAGTGGATAACAACCTGTCGCTGCAGAAAAGCAGGAACGAGATTGCAAAGGGAAAGTATTCCATCAGCGAGAATCAGGCTAAGCTGCTGCCGCAGATCAATGCTGTGGCACAGTTGAACGATAACTTCACGCCTCCTGTTTCCGTGACGGATGGTTCTGCCTACGGCAAACCTTACAATGTTACCAAGACCCTGCAGTATAATGCTTCGGCAGGCTTGCAGCTCCAGATGCCGCTCTACAACCAGATGGTGAATACTGCCATCGACATTGCCAAGATAGCAGACCATCTCAACCAGCTCTCTTACGAGAAGGCGCGCGAAGACCTCATCGTGCAGACTGCCAAGATGTATTACATGGCGCAGAATACGGCCGAACAGATTCGTCTGGTGAATGACAACATCAAGCGCCTGGAAGAACTCTATGGCATCACCCAGGCTTTCTACGACAACCAGATGAGTCTTGAGGTAGATGTGAAGCGTGTGAAACTCAACATCGAGAATCTCACCGTGCAGCGCGACAATGCCATTGCCATGCTCGATCAGCAATATACCATGCTTAAGTATGTGATAGATTATCCTGCGGATAAGCAAATCAAGGTAAGTGAAGTAAATCCCGGAGAGATAGAAACGGTAAATGCCAACGGATTGAACACTCATCTCTACGAACTCCAGCTCCTGGAGAAGAGAAAGGAACTTGCCCAGAAGCAGACCAAGCTTGCCAAGGATGGCTATTTGCCTTCTGTGAGTCTTACCGGAAGTCTGATGTATTCAGCCTTTACTGATAAGATAGAGCATTGGATTCATTCGGGCGAATCCAACCACTGGTATGGTTCCAATGGCATCGGCATCCAGCTGAGAGTGCCTGTCTTCGATGGCTTCGAGAAGCGTTCCAAGATAAGACGTGCCAAGATGGAGGAGGAGAATGCCCGCATCGGATACGAGGATGCCTTAAAAGGCATGCAAGCAAACTATATGAACGCCGTGAGCGAGGTGAACAACAGTCAGCGCAACTACAAGAAGCAGTTTGATAATTACACCCTGGCACAGGATGTATATAGTGTAACAGCCGACCAGTATAAAGAAGGTGTAGGAACGATGACCGCCGTTCTTCAGGATGAGATGCGCATGAGCGAAGCCATGAACAATTATCTCACCGCCTATTATAAATATAAGGTGGCGAATCTCTCGCTCCTGAAACTCACCGGACAGTTGGATCAGGTAAAATAGCAAAGGAATCATCAAGTAATAACCAATCAGAATATAACAATGGAACAGAACGAAAACAACAAGATAGAAACCGCTCGTGAGGAAAATGCTGCCGCAACTCAGGCTTCTCACGAGGAAATGCAGAAGAAATTGAAGAAGCAGCGCATCCGTCAGATCATCGCCAGCCTTATCGGCGTAGCCATTCTCGCCTTCGGACTCTGGAAGATCGTCTGTCTTTTCCTGGATTATAATGCCAACGAAACCAGCAATGATGCCCAGGTAGAGCAGTATATCTCTCCTGTCAACCTCCGTGCATCGGGCTATATCGCCAAGGTTTGCTTCAAGGAACACGAGGAGGTTCATAAGGGTGACACCCTTCTTATCCTCGACGACCGTGAGTATCGCATCCGCCTGATGGAGGCTGAGGCGGCATTGAAGGATGCCAAGGCGGGTGCCAACGTGATTGATGCTACCCAGCAGACCACCCAGACTTCGGCTACCGTCTATTCGGCATCCATCGACGAGATAGAGGTGCGCCTTGCCAAACTCGCCAAGGACTGCGAGCGCTATCGCAACCTGGTTGAGAAGAAGGCGGCTACACCTATCCAGCTGGAGCAGCTCGAAGTGGAATATGCGGCTACCAAGAAGAAACTGGAGTCGGTAAAGCGACAGCAGGCTGCTGCCTATAAGGGCGTGAACGAGGTGGTTACCCGCAAGCAGAATGTGGCTGCTGCCATCGAGCGTGCTGAGGCTGCGGTGGAGATGGCGAAGCTGAACCTCTCTTATTGTGTGGTTGTAGCGCCATGCGATGGTAAGTTGGGTCGCCGCTCTATCGAAGAGGGACAGATGGTGAACGCTGGAACTACCATCACCTATATCCTTCCTAATGCCCAGAAGTGGGTCATCGCCAACTATAAGGAAACCCAGGTAGAGAATCTCTATGTGGGGCAGAAGGTCCGCATGACAGTGGATGCCATCAGCAATAAGGAGTTTGAGGGCACCGTTACCGCTATCTCCGGTGCCACCGGTTCCAAGTATTCTCTTGTTCCTACCGATAATTCGGCAGGCAACTTCGTGAAGATTCAGCAGCGTGTGCCTGTAAGAATCGACTTCACTAACCTCAGCAAGGAAGACAATGCCCGCCTGGCAGCAGGTATGATGGTGGTAGTGAAGGCTGAGAGAAATAAAAAGTAGCTAGAAGGAAATGAAGTAATATATGGAAGAAGAATATAAGAATTATCCGTTCTATGACTGGGTGCCGAAACCGCTGGGCATCATCTTCATGATCATCCTCTTCGTGCCGATGATTACGATGAGTGGTGTCTATTCCGCCAACAGCGGAGAGATGATGAGCGGACTGGGCATCCAGTCGGAATACATCGCCTTTGCGGGCTTCTGCACGTCGATAGGAATGGCGGCTTTCTCGCCGTTCTTCTACGAACTGGTGTGCATTCGAAGAGAGAAGATGATGTGTATCGTGGGATTCTCCATTCTCTTTTTGCTCAGTTTTGTCTGCGCCCAGACCGATTCGCTGTTCATCCTCGGCTTGTGCAGTCTGCTGATGGGCTTTGTTCGCCAGACGCTTCTGATGGCGCATCTCTTTGTATTGATTCGATATGGCTTCGGCATTGAGGCAACGAAGAATATCACGCCGGGTTGCGAGCCTACTACCGAGGAGGCTTGGGATGCGGTGGATTCAGAGAAGATGGTGTCTCAGCCGGTCATCTATCTTTTCTTCATGATCATCGGACAGTTGGGCACCTGGCTCACGGCTTGGCTTGCTTATGCTTACGAGTGGCAGTATGTGTATCATTTCATGATGGCATTCATGCTGGCGGGCATCATCATCGTGTTCTTCACCATGCCTTATCA
>ENA-UEOZ01000199-UEOZ01000199.1-human-gut-metagenome-genome-assembly--contig:-NODE-199-length-46720-cov-119.628133_pt1 | contig 46720 bp, 38 predicted proteins | sample MGYA00242898_ERZ507912 | MGnify/ENA primary metagenome ERZ507912 (study PRJEB26167, sample SAMN06115410) | human gut metagenome | host: Homo sapiens | place: China:Chongqing | collected 2016-04-27... | reverse complement strand
CTGAACGGTCCAGACACCGAGTTGTAGAGTAAGTCACCATTGTCAAAGAACTGTATGATGGCATATGCTCCATTGGCCCGATTGTCTTTGCCTAGGATTGTGCGGTGGCGTGTGGTGCCGGTGCGCCAGTCGAGTCCGGTTACTTCCCATCCTGTGGCATCGTTCCATCCACTTACGAATACCATTTCAGACGATGTGCTTACAGCAGGAATCATGCTTGGTGAACTGACTTCAGCACGTGTCCACTTAGCCTCCCACTTGTTCTCCTTTGTGTTCCAGCTCACGCATTCAACACCTCTAGGAGTCTCTATGGTAGGACCGATTGCTAGTACGCCTATAATCTTGTCGTTTATCTTTTCCGTTGTCTGGCTGATGTTGTTTACCACAAAAGCGTCGTATCCTGCGGTTACTACGGATTGCTCCGACTGTACCCATTCGGTAGAGGTTGGTAATCCACACGTTATGTCGAACGTTCCTGCCAAACGCTTGTTGCCGGAATCTACAGGCTTGGCATCGGCAGGTATGGCGTCACGCCAGAAAGCTACGAGTTTCATTTTCTTTGCTCCGTCTGTTATCACTACGAGTTTGTCCTCGTCGTTGCCAAATCCCATTAGTGTAGGGGTTGCTCCTGTACCATATCCGAGCTTGATACATGGTGCCATTGGACCTCCGTCATACTCGGCTTTCCATGCTCCATCGCTTTCGCTGTCAGAGAACTTTCCATTCTTGCATATCAGCTTTTGCATGAGTCCCTTGCCGTTGGCCTCCTTGGCGTTGCTTGCCACATATACCCCGCCGTTCTCATCCACTGCTATTGAGTTCGTCAATATCTGGGTGCTTGCCAGTGGGTAGGTATCTTCTACCGTGGTCAACTCACGGTTGAGTACAACAAGAGCATTCTGTGCCGCTACGAGCAAATGTCCATCGTATGTCATGGTAGCTCCCACCAGCGTGTAAGAGTTGTTGATATACGGTGTGAGCTTAATCTGACTGTCTAGCTCTATGCCATCCTTCGGATTATTTGGGTTCTTCAGCTTGTATCTTGCCATGATGTGTCCAGCATTGGTATATACATAGTTGTCCTTGTCGCACAACACATAGTTTCCATTGGCTATAGACATTTGTGGGGCAGCGCCTAGCACTCCGGTTACGGCTGTAGCAAGTTCTGAGTAAGATGAGTAGCTGGATGTCAAGATGTTGAGTTGCTCTTGAGTTTTCATTGTTATTCCAGGCAAACCAGCTTCTGCGAGTCTTTCAAAATTGCCGTTGGATACGTCTATGATAGACACTCTGTCGCTGCTCATTCCCCACATGTATTTTGGGGAAGTGGATGCGAGTGTCATGAGGTTCACAGGACCGCTGCTTGTTGTCTTGCATTTCGTCAGGTCGGCATAGAACGTGCCGTCCTTTACTTTTGCAGTGAAAGCATCGGTCTGAGCCGAATTGAAATGGGTGATGCTGTATTCCTCTTGTGCCAGCCAAGGGTTTGCCTTTGGCTTGGATAGTTCTGCCAGAGGAATGTTAGGATTTCCGTTTTCCCCATTGTTGTCATCGTCTGAACAAGCAGTAAACATCGCCGCTCCTATTGCGAGGATGAATAATGATAGATACGATTTTTTCATAATTATTTATTGTTTTAAAATGAATACTCGTTTTGTAACAACAATTCCGAACCTACCAAAAGAAGGAAGAACAACAGTATATAAATATAAAACTGTTCTTGCTTGACGAAATCAGCGAAACTGAATTTCTTTTTCCAATGATTCCCAAGATAGAGACGGTAGTCGCGTATCATCACAAGGATGAACACTATGATAATCACAGTCACGATCACTACAACAGTCATGATGAGATTTTCATCTGAAATTGAAATGGTTGGTTCTGCTCTTGTCATTTTCATTATCTGTTATGTTATTGATTCGATTGCAAAAATAGCTTTTTTATTTTGAAAGTGATAGTAGCTTTCCTATGGTAGTTGTAGCTTTTCCACAAAAAAAGTAGTAGCTTTCCTAGGAAAACTACTACTTTTTAAACAGTATTTAATGTATGATTACAAAAATACACACTTAGATGGAGACAAACTGTTTGCGCCATTGGCTAGGTGACATGCCCGTTTTCTGTTTGAATATACGATAAATCCATGTGTGGGATGAGAAACCGCACTCTGTGGAAATAGCGTCAATGCTATATTCGGGGTTGGCTTTCATCATGCGAACTGCCTCATTAAAGCGAATGTCGCTAAGCCAGGTTCTAAAATTGGTATATTCTGACTGGTTGAAGTATTCTGTCAGTTCGATTTTCTTGTATCCCAACTTGGTAGCTAACGAATAGATGCTAACTTCATAGTCCTTATAAAATCCCTCTTCACACCATTTCTTGAGGGCTAATTCTATTTCTATCTTTCTATTAGCTGTCAAGATATTTGTACCATAAGTATTCTTGCCGTCTTTTATATCTTCTGCTTCCGTGACTTTTGCCTCTGCATCATTTTCATCAGAAATGACTCCTTTGGGTGTGATGTAATAGCCCATAGCAATGAAAGTGTGGACAAAAAAGATGACAGAGAGCAACATCAAGGGACCTATTATATATAATAAGGTATTGAAGAGGATTGCTACAGGCAGGAGTCCAGCAGTGAGGTATAGCAAAATGATGCTGGCTTGCGAATAGCGCACGTATGGAATCAAGTCACTTCCGAAATTTTCCATGAGCTTCTGCCTTCGGGTATTTGTTTCTTTGCGAATGATAAAGATAAAATATGCCATGCTAGCCACAAAAAGACCGAGCATCACATAGAGCATATTGCCAATGTGTAAACTATGACTTTTGAATATGCCAATGACGAAAACTAGGGTGATGAGTATGTACGCCATCATACTACGTAAACAATAACGGCGCACTTTGCTGCCTGTGCTCTCTATGTTGATGATGGAGAGAGTGATGGCAAATGCCACTGGGGTATAGAACAGTATGTTGAATGCTGCGCCCACATCGGTACCTTGTGCACGGAGTCCATGAACCATCTGCAAGAGGTAGTGGACGGAGAAGAATAGCATGGATGCAACGAGAAGCCATCTTGATATTTCGTAGCGCCACACCTTCCATCTCACCTGCAAACTTGCCATGGCTAATTGCAATGCTAGCATGGCTGTAATGACGCAACATACAAGTTGCAATATGAATAACGATGTCATAATATTGTTATAACCTTAATTCCACAACACTATTATAAATCAAACCTTTTAAGCCCCAGAACAACAAAAAGTTGCTCAGGATTTTGCCATGTGAGAATTTTCACTTATCTTAGTGTTGCGAAAAGAAAACAAGCAAAACTCTGACATAACATGGCAAAGATACAAATTAAATCTGAGAAACTCACTCTTTTTGGAGGATTTTTTCGGGTCATGGAGCAATTTGACTCCACATTGTCTTCTGTAATCGACTCAACCCTCGGTCTAAGGTGTAGATTGTTCGGTTGGATGCATCAGAGGCGTAGTTTCAATGGAAGACGTGATTGAAACTATGAACAGCGTGGAAATCGTAGTAGTAGTAGAAGAAGAACTGTTTTTTTTATTTTTTTAATCCTATTTTCCCTATGCTTTCAGCTAAAATTCATACCTTTGCATTATCTTTGCAAAAAACAACAAAATGTAATCAATATGAAACAGAAAGATGTTATAACGGGATGGCTTGTCGCATTCATTATCAGCTGTATGATGCTGGCGGGATGCACCGAAAAAGCCAGAAAGCTAGAGAAGAAAAACGTGAAAGTTGAGACTATCTCCGTGGGGAATACAAACCTGGGGGGAGCGAAAGACTATGTGGGAACCATCGAGGAAAAGATTGGATCTACACTCAGCTTCGAGATAGCCGGAAACATCACTTCCATACGGGTGGAAGAAGGAGATAGAGTGAGCAAGGGACAGCTGCTCGCCACCATCAACCCTACCACCGTGAAGGAGGCTCACCGGGCAACACTCACCACCCTGAAACAGGCGCAGGATGCCTACAGAAGATTCCTGCCCCTGCACCAGTCGGGAACCATCTCGGATATGAAATGGGTGGAGATAGAAAGCAAACTGGAACAGGCAAAGGCGGCTGAAAGCATCGCCCGCCAGCAACTCTCCCACTCTACCCTCACAGCTCCTTTTGCAGGTGTCATCGCTGCCAAGAACGTGGACTTGGGAACCTACGTGCTCCCCGGACAGCCTGTGCTGAAACTCGCCAATGTGGCACAAGTCAACGCCAAGATATCCGTACCCGAAGCTGAAATATCTCATCTGCACGTGGGCGACAAGGTGAAACTGACGGTAGCCGCTCTTTCGGGTGCCATTTTCCGGGGAACGATTTCAGAAAAAGGCATCGATGCCAACCCCATCTCGCATACCTACGATGTCAAGGTGGGCATCACCAATCCGCAGGGCCGTCTGCTCCCAGGCATGGTATGCAACGCCCAGGTGCAGGGTAGCGCTGCTACCCCATTCCACATCACCGTTCCGTCACAAAGCATTGAACTGGATGTAGATAACTCCCGATTCGTATGGACCGTGGTAAACGGAAAGGCGCATCAGCAACCCGTAACTACCGGCGATTTCGAAGGCGATGGCATCGTCATCCTTTCGGGACTGAAGGCTGGCGACCAGGTTATCATCAATGGCCAGCAGAAAGTTTCGGAAGGAATGAATGTAGATACAGCAAAAAGCGATAACCGATAAAAAAAGTGGAGGGAAAAGATATGAATCAAGAGACAAACAAACCGGAGAGAGACACCGCCCTTCGCGACCACATCAAGGCACGCATCACCAGGAAGCCCAACCGCATCATCAAGCGCTCGTTCATCGAGTCGGCGATGTGCAACCACAACATCGTGATGCTTCTGATGGGCATGCTCGTATTTCTAGGCATACTCGGCATCTGCATCATGCCCAAGCAGGAGATGCCGCAATTCACCATCAGGCAGGGTGCCTGCGTAGCCGTATATCCGGGCGCTACATCCGGAGAGGTGGAAGAACGGGTGGCTAAACCGCTGGAGAACTTCATCTTCGGATACAAGGAGGTGAACAAGAAAAAGACCTATACCCAGAGTAAGGACGGCATGCTGATCGTGTTCCTGGAACTCAACGACGACGTGGAGGACCGGGATGCCTTCTGGAGCAAGTTCAAGCATGGCCTGCAGGCCTTCAAGAGCTCCCTTCCTACTGGTGTCCTTGCCCTGCAGGCTGTGGATGACATCGCCGACACCTCTGCCCTGCTCATCACGATGGAAAGCAAGCAGAAAACCTATAGGGAACTGAATACATACATAGACCAGCTGAAGGACAGACTGCGCCGCATTGATGCCATCTCGAACCTGCGAACCTACGGACTGGAAAACGAACAGATAAGCATCTGCCTGGACCAGAACAAACTGGCCAAATACGGCATCGGTCCCTATAAGATTCTGAACGACCTTGCCCTGCAGGGCTTCACCACCGTGAGCGGAAACCTGGAGATGGGCAACCTCAACCTGCCCATCCACATCACCGACTCCTACAACAACGAGCGGGATGTGGCGGAACAAATCGTATATTCCGACCCCAAGGGTAACATCGTGCGCTTGAAGGACATCGCACAGATTAAAAGAGAATATCCAAAACTGAATAAATACATCAAGAGCAACGGCAACAAATGCGTGCTCCTATCCATTGAAATGCGACCGGGAAACGACATCGTGAAGATGGGAAGAGACGTACACAAGATGATGGATGATTTTGAACAGTCCCTGCCCGGCGATGTACACATCAATACCATTACCGACCAGAGCAAGGTGGTAAGCGAATCGGTGCTAACCTTCCTGCGCGAGCTGCTCATATCGGTCATCTCCGTCATCATCGTGGTTATCCTGCTCATGCCGCGCCGCGTGGCAGAGGTATCAGCCCTCAGTATCCCTATCACCATCTTCTCGTCGGTGGGCATATTCTATCTTTTCGGCATGGAGCTGAACACCGTTACACTGGCTGCCCTCATCGTAACACTGGGTATGGTGGTGGATGATTCCGTGGTTATCATCGACAACTACATGGAGAAGCTGGGCCATGGCATGTCGCGCTGGCATGCAGCCATCGCCGCTCCTAGAGAGTTCTTCATGTCGGTGCTTTCTGCCACGCTCAGCATCTCGCTCACCTTCTTCCCATTCCTCTTTACCATGCATGGCGACATGGGCGATTTCGTAAAATCATTCCCCTGGGCCATGTTCATCATCCTGAGCATCTCGCTCATGGTTTCGCTGCTGCTCACACCTTATTTACAGTATATGGTGATTCACCAGGGCATCAGCAGCCTGCACAAGCCCAACGCCCGCAAAAAGCCGCTTGACTATCTGCAGATGGGGTACACCTGGTTGCTGAAACGCTGTTTCGCCTTTCCACGCACCACCCTCGCTGTGGGCATCATGCTGGTGAGCACCGGAGCCATCATCTTCGTACATCTTCCGCAGAGAATGATGCCTATCGCCGAGAGAAACCAGTTTGCCGTAGAGTTCTATCTGCCTAGCGGAACCACCGCTGCAAGAACCGCACGGGTGGCAGATTCTATGGCCCACATTCTGCAGCGCGACCCGCAGGTAACAGCCGTAACCACGTTTGTTGGCCAGGGTTCACCCCGTTTCCACACCACCTATGCGCCACAGATTGGCGGTGAGAACTTTGCACAGTTTATCGTGAATACGGTAGATAACGATGCCACAGAAGAGGTACTCGACCGATATGCCGACCGATACTCCAACTATTTTCCCGACTGCTACATCCGCTTCAAGCAGATGGATTACAACAACGCCACCTACCCTATCGAAGTAAGAGTGAGCGGCGACAGCATGGGCGACCTGAAGGCTGCCGCCAGGAAGATAGAAGCCTGCATGCACAAGATAGAAGGCATCAACCTGATTCGTACCAACTACGAAGAGCCCCTGCCTGGCATCAGGGTAACTCCAGATGCTACCGAGGCCAACCGGCTGGGTGTGAACAAGACCATACTCTCTGCCGACCTTGCCATTCATTTTGGCGATGGCATCCCGATGGCCACCCTTTGGGAAGGCGACTATCCGGTGAAGATGGTTCTGAAATCGGAAAACGACAGCGACCTTGCCAATGAATACATCCCCGTGATGGGAGGAACATCGAGCGTTCCACTCCGCCAGCTGGCTAAGATTTCGCCCGACTGGCACGACGGCAGCATCATACGCAGAAACGGCGTGCGTACCATCTCTATCATAGGTGAACCTTTAAGGGGATTCAATGCCAACCAATTGGCCAACGAACTGAAGCAGGAAGTATCCAAACTCCCGCTAGATTCCAGTCTTGATTGGGAGATTGGCGGTATGGCAGAAAAGGATGCCGAAACCCTTCCTCAGGTTACATCGGGCGTGATGATAGCAGCCTTGATCATCTTCTTCATCCTGCTCTTCCATTTCAAGCGCATCAGTCTGGCACTGGTGAATCTCTCGTCCATGTCGCTCTGCATCTTCGGTGCAGCGATAGGCCTTCTGGTTACGGGTTTCGACGTGAGTCTTACCTGCATATTGGGCATTGTGAGCCTGATGGGTATCCTGGTAAGAAACGGCATCATCATGCTCGACTATGCCGAGGAACTGCGCCGCGACAAGGGGTTATCGGTAAAGGAAGCCGCCTTCCAGGCTGGCGAGCGCCGCATGCGCCCTATCTTCCTTACATCGGCAGCCGCCTCGGTAGGCGTACTGCCTATGATGGTAGAGAACAATACGCTGTGGTCGCCAATGGGAGCCGTTATCTTCTTCGGTACGCTTATCTCGATGGTACTCATCGCCACCATCTTACCTGTGCTCTATTGGCTCGTGTTCGACAAGCACGGCAAGTATAGTTTGAGGAAGCAGTAAACGCAGAAGCCTGCCGGCATCACTGCCGACAGGCTTCACTTTTCATAAACCGAACCTAAAATCCTATTTATCTTTTGAGATAATAAAACTGCAATTTAAACCTAAATATAAACTTTTACCTTGATGAAAACTCTTTCTACTTCTTTATCTATCTATATATATGTACTGCAAAATGTGTTGCATTTGTGTATGCCTAGAATTGAGTTATATCTGAGAACTGCTTACTCAGAAACAGTTGCCTGTGCTGCAGGCTGCTCTGCCTGAGCAGTATCTACAGACTCTGCTGGAGTCTCAGATGTAGCCTCTGTTGCTTCAGAAGTAGCCTCTGTTGCTTCAGATGTTGTCTCTGCAGGAGTAGCCTGATCTGTAGAATCCTCTGCACCAGCCTGTGGCAAAACAGGAGTGCTGACCTCTGCTGAATCCTTAGGAGTTTCAGGTGCTACTGTATCAACTGGAACTACTTCAGAATTATCTATCATCATTTTGCCTGATGCAAATACGTTGCTTACTGAAACCATTACCATAGCTGCGATAGCTGCAAAAACGAACTTCTTCATAATCTTATCTATTTTAAATTGTTACTAATTTATTGTTATTTACTCTGTTTTGTGGATTCATTATCGAACCCGCTATTCATAGTTGCAACCAATGTGCCAAAAAATAGATAAAACCGTGATACCGTTGATTTACAGATATTTATCAACTTTGTGCCATAAATTAGGGTTGTGAAAATTGGGGAAATAGTGTGGAACTATTCCTCAAAAAGTTGGGGAATGGACAAGATAATGATAAGGAAAATGATGTAGGAACTGATAAACATGTTTGCCACCTACAGGTCTTGCACGATGCATCAATCTGTGACAGCAATTCTCATACAAAGAACCTCCCTCTTTTTTGTCTTTCCTAATGATGCTCTTCTCCGTAGCCACCGGTGTCGATGTGGTTGTGGCGATTATGCTCACGACTGTCGGATTTGCCGAAGGTATAGGTGGCTGCCAGACGTAATGTGCGACCTCCCGACCATTTGCGGATTGACTGCGAGTAGCCGTTCCCATAAAGGACATTGTTCGTCTCTTTTGAGTTGAAAATATCCTTGCAGAGAAACGATATGCCCCAAGAACCGATATTTTTGCGTACCCCGGCTTCGACATCCCAATCGGGTTCCAGCGTGCCCTGCGCGGTGATACGGCGCGAGTTATACCGGTCTGTGGCTTGGAAAGTCATGTCCCACGGCAATGCCTGTAATGAATAATCAAGCGCTGCTTCCCAGTTTCTGATTTTTACATCCTGATGCTGGCTTTGCCAGATGGATTCCTCCGTGCCGTCGGCCCAAGTCTCATTTTCATGAAACTGGTTGTCGTTGGGACCCCTCCATATATTATAACTCACGTTCATGTCGATAAAATGGTCGGAATTGAACGTGTGCTTGTAACCAAGCATGACGTTTGCGCCACGGGTATCGCCACTTTCACGCATATTATTGACATTGCCGACCCATTGCCCCGGCACATTGCTAAGGTGAGTGGTTGTCGTACGTCCCCATTTGTGTCCGAGCGTTCCGATTGCACTCAGGTAAACATCATTCCTGTCATCAGGTCTGAAATTCGTACCCAGACGAAGGAACACGAAGTATCTGGGCGCGGTTGTCATCGTCCATCCCCATCTTTTTGCCATTTATCCACACAAGGACATCGGCATTGCCACGCAATGATATTTCTCCCTCGCTGTTTACATCAACCGACGGGACAGCGGCAAGAAGTTCATCGGCAGAAGCACCGGTGGCGGCTATGTTTGAGCTTACATTGAAAATTCTGCGCTCCGCATTGACCGACAACTGGCTTTTCTGCCCGGTGACGACCACTTCCTGAAGCGACTTGGTGTCCTCTGCAAGTTCTATTTTTCCAAGATTTATCTCCGAATCCCCTATTGCGATTTCACGTTCCTGTGTGACATTACCAATCATGCTGACACGGACAATATATTTTCCCGAAGGTGCATTGAGGATGATAAACACTCCGTTCTCATCGGTTGTGATGCCAATAGGCAGCGGTGCACCCGTTTCCGGGTTCACAAGAACGACTGTAGCGAAGTCAAGAGGTTCGGATGTCGTCTTATAAAAAACTGTACCTGTGATGGTGGCGATGCGCCACGCAGACAGAAAGAATCTGCTGGCTCATTGCTCATCATCATACTTATAAGGATGTAACCAGCCTCGATTATCGCATTCTGCTCGAAGCAGATTTCCTGGTCAATTCCTTCGATGACCACCTTGCCCCCAAAGGCATCATCACCTTCCGCAATCATGTATTCCGTTCGGAGTCAGCTATTAGTATGCTGAATGATATGTGGGGATTGGAATAAGGAGAACAACAGCGTATTTATAATTTTTCGATTATTTATGCAAAAATCGATTAAATATTTGGAGTTTACAAAAAAACAACGTATCTTTGTCATCAGATTTAAGAACAATTAAAATCTAACAAGATGGCAAAGTACATCAACCCCTTCACCGATTGGGGCTTCAAGCGCCTCTTCGGTCAAGAATTCAGCAAGGATTTGCTGATTAGCTTTCTCAACGATCTGCTGGAGGGATAGCTCCACGTCAAGGACGTAGTATTCAAAGACAAGGAGCAATTGCCCCAGACCAAAGATCAGCGAGGCATTATCTACGATGTTTTCTGCGAAACCGACACTGGCGAGCGATTCATCCTGGAAATGCAGAACAAGTGGCAACCCAATTTTCTGGACCGCTCCATCTGCTATGCCTGCAGAAGTATTCTGGAACAGGTAGATAAGGGCAAGACAGAGAATCAGGATGCCTATAAGTTTCTGCCGATATACACAGTTTGCTTCATGAACTATATGCCAAAGGCAGGCGAAGTAAACAAGTTCAGAACAGACATCATATTGGCAGATAAGGAGAGCAAAGAGCAAGCTTCCAACAAGCTTCGCTTCATCTACTTGGCCCTGCCTCTTTTCAAAAAAGAGCCAGAGGAATGTGAGAGTGATTTTGATAAATGGATTTATGTATTGACTCATATGGAAGCATTAACAAGAATGCCTTGGACGGCACAAAAGAAGATTTTCGAGAAACTTGAGGAATATGCCGACAGTCACAGACTCTCGAAGAAAGAATGGGAAGCCTACGAGAACAGTCTTTGGATTGCTCGCGATAATTTGGCATGCATGGCTGCCGCAGAATCAGAAGCCAGAGCCGAAGGTATGGCAAAAGGAAGAGCTGAAGGAAGAGCTGAAGGCTCTAATGAGGCAAATATAAATGCTGCACAGCGTATGCTTGCTGATGGTATGTCGAAAGAACTTGTTATGAAATATACTGGTCTTTCACCTGAGCAAATCAGCAAAATCAATTAAAGAAATATAAATAGAAGAGAATAAAACAAGGGTGTATCAGAAAGCTTCATGGTTTCTGATACACCCTTATTTTATTTATTTTTCATTTTCCTTTCACATCACCAGCAATCTTCTGATATTCATCCGCTTAAGTGTGAAGGCATTTTTCATCAATGACATTTCTCGCCGCTTTCAATAAGAGTAAACGAAGGAACATATACTACAGGGAGAAGAAACCCTTACCTGAGGGAGAAAGAGATAGGAAAAAAAGGAGGGGTAATGCCTTCAGATGTAGGCTATTACTCCCTCAAGGAAACCCTCTTTGTTCCCCTTGGGTTTATTGCAACATTTATCGATGAAAGTGTTGCAAACGATGAATTATTGTTGTATCTTTGCAACGATATAAAACTTTAAGTATAAACTAATGGTAATAACACATGAACATTAGAAAAACACTGAAGAGACTGATTGACGATACCCAGTATGTCGCAGCGCTCGAAAAGCAGAATGATCTGCTGAAAGAAAAACTCCAGCAGGAAAAAGACAACCTTCAGAAACAGAAGGACGTCTTCAAAAAGGAGAAGGAACAGGAAGAGGCCGACGAAGAGGCTCAGTACAAGAAACGCAGCCGCAACTACCTGCGCCCCATCACGGATATGCAGAAATGGTTGCTGGAGAACTATGAGTTCCGATATAATGTCATCACCGATGTTTTCGAATATCGAAAGAAGAATGATGAAGAAAAAGGAATGGTGAAGACAGAAGAATATGATTCAGAAGGCAAAATCAAGCATGACTTCGAAATCATCGACAAGTATGCCATCAACACCATTGCCATCGAGGTGCAGGAGGCAGGCATCTTCGTGCGTGACCACTTCGTAGAGCGACTCATCAAGTCGAAGTACGCCCACCCCTATCATCCTATCCGCAGCTATATCGACAAAGTGAGAGGAACCTGGGACGGAAAGGACAGAATCGGTGACTTCCTTCGCCGCATCAACCCGTCGGACTATTGCCAGAAAATGGGAAGAATCTGGCTACGTGCCATGGTGGCGCAGATGGCAGGATACGACGAGAAACATGCCAACAGCGTAATGCTCACCCTGGTTTCAACGACACAGGGACTGCATAAGAGTACTTTTCTCAGAAGTTTATTATCCAACGAGCTAAGAGATTACTACACAGATGATTTCTCGCTCAACCAAAAGGGAAATGCTCAGAGAAAGATAGTAGAATTTGCCATCATCAATGACGACGAGCTGGACAAGGAGAACTTCAACCGGCTGCCCCGCTCGGCTTCGTTTACCGGCACCAGCAACAGGATGAATCAAATACTTGCCAGTCTCGTCTTTCTTCGGAGATCGGTGCTCTATGTAACCTATCGGTCCAGTTGCTCTTGGCATAATCTTTATAATATTAGAATGTAGCATGAAGAAATCTCCTTCGTGGAGTTCCTTACACCCTGCAAAGATACGAAAAAAATATAAGAACGCCAACAAAAAGATAGAGAAAAACGCTTTTTACTTACCATTTATTTTTCCAACCATTGCTTTGCAGACAGTTTTCTACCCGTTTTATCTTATATATAATAATGTGTACGCATACAATTATACTACATTAACTATTAGAAAAAGTTAAAAGAATATCTTTTTTCTACATTTTCTTCATTTTTTCTTTCTTTTTGTTGGTTATTTCAATAAAAATCTATACCTTTGCAAACAGAAAATAGAAAACAAGAATTTAAACACAATAAAAGATTAAAGATTATGAAAGCATCTGAAGTAATCGCGAATCTCCAAAGAAGATTCCCAAACGAGCCTGAGTACATCCAGGCAGTTAGTCAGGTTCTCGGTACTATCGAGGAAGAGTACAACAAGCACCCTGAGTTTGAGAAGGCAAACCTCATCGAGCGTCTCTGCATCCCAGACCGCATCATTCAGTTCCGTGTATCTTGGGTTGATGATAAGGGTAACGTACAGACTAACATGGGTTACCGCGTTCAGCACAACAACGTGATCGGCCCTTACAAGGGAGGTCTTCGCTACCACAAGTCTGTGAACTTGGGTATCCTGAAGTTCTTAGCTTTCGAGCAGACATTCAAGAACTCTCTAACAACTCTGCCTATGGGTGGTGCCAAGGGTGGTTCTGACTTCTCTCCACGTGGCAAGAGCAACAACGAGGTAATGCGTTTCTGCCAGGCTTTCATGACTGAGCTCTATCGTCACATGGGTCCAGACGAGGATGTTCCAGCTGGTGACATCGGTGTAGGCGGCCGCGAGGTAGGTTACCTCTTCGGTATGTACAAGAAGTTGACTCACCAGTTCCAGGGTGTATTGACCGGTAAGGGTCAGGAGTTCGGTGGTTCTTTGATCCGTCCTGAGGCTACTGGTTACGGTAACGTTTACTTCCTCTGCAACATGCTCGCTACCAAGGGCATCGACATCAAGGGCAAGACTGTATTGGTTTCTGGTTCTGGTAACGTTGCTCAGTACACTATGGAGAAGTTGCTCCAGTTGGGTGCTAAGCCTGTTACATGTTCAGACTCTGATGGTTACATCTACGACCCAGATGGTATCGACCGCGAGAAGCTCGACTACATCATGGAGTTGAAGAACGTAGAGCGTGGCCGTATCAAGGAGTATGCTGAGAAATATGGCGTGAAGTATGTAGAGGGTGCTAAGCCTTGGTTCGAAAAGGCTGATATCGCTCTTCCATCTGCAACTCAGAACGAGATTAACGAGGAGGCTGCCAAGGCTCTCATCGCCAACGGTGTATTCGCTGTAAGCGAGGGTGCTAACATGCCTACTACTCCAGAGGCTATCAAGGTATTCCAGGATGCTAAGATTCTCTACGCTCCAGGTAAGGCTGCCAACGCTGGTGGTGTGGCTGTTTCTGGTCTTGAGATGAGCCAGAACTCAGAGCGCCTGAAGTGGTCTCGTGAGGAGGTTGATGCCAAGCTTCACGACATCATGAACAATATTCACGCTAACTGTGTGAAGTATGGTACAGAGAATGATGGTTACGTTAACTACGTAAAGGGTGCTAACGTAGCTGGTTTCCTGAAGGTAGCTAAGGCTATGATGGCTCAGGGCATCGTTTAATTCAAGAAGACTACCAACTTGGTTATGATATAGAAAGAGGGCAATCCGAATTTCCGGATTGCCCTCTTTTGCTATGATAAACATCGATTATTTATACCGGTGTATCTTCAGGTTTCTCCTTGAAGAGGTCATCTGCCTCCTTAGGCAGCTCATCCTCATCAAACCATTGCGAAAGCTTGCTGTAGGCTTTCTGCTTGGCATCTTCTGAAACATCGCCCCAAACCTTCTTGAGCACGAAAAGCAGCACAGCAAGGTCGTCGCCCAAGCCGGCGATAGGAATGGCATCGGGGATGACATCCAGCGGACTGATGAGGTAGCCCAGGGCTCCTATAATCATCGCCTTGTCTCTCAGCGCCACCTTGTCGCTCTCTAATGTATAATAGAGAATGAGGGCTGCATAAACCATCTTGGCACCTGCACGCTTAGCCACGTGCGAAATCTTCTCGACAAATGCACTCTGAGTGAACTTGTCCTTATAAGCCATAAAGTCTGGTAAAGTCATGTTAATTTATAATTAATAATTAATAATTAATAATTTATAGTTTATAGTTTCGGGAAGGCTTCCGAAAGACTTCCTATGGGCTATGCCTTCGGCTCATAGAAGAGCACAGCCTTGATGAAGGTCTCCATCTGGGTTTCCTTGTGCTTGTTCACACGGTAGGCGATGATCATCTGAAGCAAAGCCTTGAAGAAGCAGGCAAGCAGCAGACCGATGATGAGGGCAATGACGGTGGTAAGGGCCTTGCCGTTCTCATAGATAGGCGACTTGTCGGGGAAACAAGACAAAATTAAAACTGGGATAACGGTGATGAAACCGCCCACCGTGAGCTGGGTGCGCTTGGAGCCACCCATATCGAGGATGGCCTGCTTATCGAAGAGATAGTCGTCCAAATCCATGCGGGTAATGCCATAGTTCTCGAACTTAGGGAAGTCGGCATTTGCACCATACTTCTCTATCTTGCTGGTCACCTTGTGCTCAAAATCATCCAATATCTGCTTTTCCGGTTCTCTGAGATTCATAATCCTGTTAGTTATATTAAAAACGTTTGAAATATCGCATCCTACATTATTATATATATAGGCGATGCGGAAAGAACTAAAAAGAAAGAAAGCAGTGCTCCTATAAGCCGAGTTCTGTACCTGCCCCAAGAAAGGAAACAGGTGCCTGTCATTTATCTAGTCCCAGAGTCACCCCTGGGCTCAAGCACTCTACCCTCCACAGTAGCCCAAAGGCAATCGGACGAGCCGCCCTCAATCTGCGGTTTACATGAGCTTACAGCTCCCAGATGGCACAGCCTGGCGATCACCCGCCAGCTGGTGGTCTCTTACACCACCTTCTCACCCTTACCCGACACTAAACCACGACGTATGCTGAAAGCTCCATCGCTACGGAATAAGTTTCGGGCGGTTGTTTTCTTCTACCGACACCTACTGTCACCAATAGCTTCTATTTTCGGAAGTGGGATGCCCTTTGCTGCCCGGACTTTCCTCTTTCATCCCCATCAGGGAATGCCAGCGACAAGCCGGAGCACTGCTTTCGAACTGCAAAGGTAACAAAAAAGTTCGACTTAACCGCTAATTTTGCCAAGTTTTTAAACTCTTTTCGCTTTTCTTTGCCTTCTCACTGCCGTTATTAGGATATTTGAGAAGGATTTCTGACTACTTTTCTACTAATCTTCTTTATATTCGTTTACAATTAGTGCTATTTTAATTCCATATACAGAAGTAGAAAACTTCAGAAAAGTAGCAAACAATTGTAAAAATGGGACTATTCTTGTTTAAGAGCCGTTAAAGTGTTAATTTCAAATGTTAAAACGGGATAAAAATTAGCACAAAGTTATCCGTATATCAAAAAATGATTCTATATTTGCATCCGAAAAGCTGAGGCTAGGGCTGACAGAAGTGACAGACTCAGGAAGTTTGGCACACTATTGGCTAGGCTGAAAGCTATAACATAAAAATGAAAGTAACAATAAAACGAAAGTAATAATAAAAAAGATATTGAAACATGAAAAAGGTAACTAATTATGTAATGGCAGTGCTATGCGTAGGATCGCTGGCATTCTCAACAGGTGCATTTATGAAGGTAAACGCTTCACCAGCCGTAACAGCTGAGGCACCAGGTCAACCGGTAGATTTGACTTACGCAGCAGAGAAGGCTCTGCCAGCCGTGGTACATATCAAATACGTTCAGAATTCAAAGATGAAGACCGTGGATGTGCAGAGCGACCCGTTCGGAGGTTTCTTCGACCCATTCGGATTCTTCGGAAACCCTGGCCAGGGAAATGGCGGAACACGCAAGCAGCAGGTGCAGACTCCTAAGAGAGAGGCCACAGGTTCAGGTGTCATCATCAGCGCAGACGGCTACATCGTAACCAACAACCACGTGGTGGAAGGTGCAGACGAGCTGACCGTCACCCTGAACGACAACCGCGAATATTCAGCACGCATCATCGGTACCGACAAGACCACCGACCTTGCCCTGATCAAGATTGACGGAAAGAACCTTCCTACCCTTCCTATCGCCAACAGCGACAACGTGAAGGTGGGTGAATGGGTCATCGCTGTGGGCAACCCATTCGGACTGAACAACACCGTTACCGCAGGTATCATCTCTGCCAAGGCACGTTCGCTGGGTGCTAACGGCGTAGAGAGCTTCATCCAAACCGATGCTGCCATCAACGCAGGCAACTCGGGCGGTGCACTGGTCAACACCCAGGGCGAACTGGTAGGTATCAACGCCATGCTCTATTCCCAGACCGGTTCTTATGCAGGTTACGGTTTTGCCATCCCTACTTCTATCATGAACAAGGTGGTAGACGACCTGAAGAAATACGGCAGCGTACAGCGCGTGATGCTGAGCATCCAAGGCAGCGACGTACTCAACTACATCAATGCACAGAAGGAGAACGGCAAGGATGTAGACTTAGGTACCAACGAGGGTGTTTATATTGCCAAGGTAGATGAGGACGGCAATGGTGCAGCAGCCGGACTGAAGGAAGGCGACGTCATCACCAAGGTAGACGGCAAGAAGGTGACCAAGATGGCAGAGTTGCAGGAGTCACTGAATGGCAAGCGCCCTGGCGACAAGATGAGCATCACCTACCTGCGCAACAAGAAGACCAACACCAAGACCATCACCCTGAAGAATGCCCAGGGCAACACTTCTGTGATTAAGAGTGCTGACCTCGACGTGCTCGGCGGCACCTTCCGCCCTATCACCGAGAGTCAGAAGAATCAGCTCAGCATCAAGTATGGTGTAGAGGTGATGAAGGTAAACAGCGGTGCCCTGAAGGACGCAGGCGTATCACGCGGATTCATCATCCAGCGCATCAACGACAACAATATCACATCACTCGACGACCTGCAGAAAGCAGTGAAGAGTGCTTCTACCAGCAAGGATCCAGTGCTCTACATCCAGGGCGTATGGCCTACCGGCAAGAAGGCTTACTTCGCTGTTCCTCTGCAGAAGGACTAACAGGAGCTGATGCAAAAGCATCGGAGTTGATGAAAAAAGCATGAAGAAGTGAGGCTTTCAATTCTCCTGCAAGAGGAGTGAATCGCCTCAGAAATGATAAAAAATAACAAAATAGCAGGTATTTTCAAAAATATCTGCTATTTTTTTTGTCGTTTCAAACAAAAAGTGTAATTTTGCATCAACATAAAATGAAATGTTACCATGAGACAACTAAAAATTTCAAAGTCGATAACGAATCGTGAAAGCGCATCGTTAGAAAAGTATCTCCAAGAAATTGGACACGAGGACCTTCTCACCACAGAGGAAGAGGTGGAACTCGCGCAAAAAATAAGGGAAGGTGATAAGAGAGCTCTAGAAAGATTGACCAAGGCAAACTTGCGTTTCGTGGTATCTGTGGCTAAGCAGTATCAAAATATGGGACTCAGCTTACCCGACCTTATCAATGAGGGCAACGTAGGTCTTATCAAGGCTGCCCAGAAATTCGATGAAACCCGCGGCTTCAAGTTCATCTCCTACGCCGTATGGTGGATCCGACAGAGCATTCTGCAGGCAATAGCCGAGCAGAGTAGAATTGTGCGCCTTCCGCTCAATCAGGTGGGAAGCGTGAACAAGATAGCAAAGGAACTCAACAAGTTTGAGCAGGAACATGAGCGCAAACCCAGCGTGGACGAGATAGCAGAGCGTGTTGACCTGCCGGAAGACAAAATCAGTGATGCACTGAAGGCAAATTCACGCCATGTAAGCATGGATGCTCCCATTGCCGACGGCGAGGACAGCAGCATGATGGACTACTATATTTCGGGGGATGCCCCAAGCACAGACGACCAGCTGGACAGAGAGTCCCTGCACAAGGAAATAGAAAGAGTAATCCTGAGCCTCAGCGAACGTGAGCAGAAGGTGATGAGAGCCTTTTACGGCATCGGAGAACCGGAGCTGACGCTTGATGAGATTGGAACAAAATATGATCTGACCCGAGAGCGAGTGCGCCAGATTAAGGAAAAAGCCATTCGCCGAATCAGACACAACACGAATAATCAATTGCTGAAATCCTACTTGGGAAGATAGGACGCCCCTTTTCACAAACCGGGCGATCTATGCAGACAGGTGGGACGACGGCTTCTAAAATATCAGTAGAAGAAAAAAAGAATGAAAGTATTAAGAATTGCATTAGCATTGGCCATCGTAGCCATCTCTTCGCTTGCAGCACAGGCAAAGGTTGAACCAACGACTGCATATATGTTTGGCTTTGCATCGTCGTTCAACGACTCTACCGTGTACATCACCAGCGTTCAGAAAGTAGATTCCGTATATCTCAGCCACAAGAACCTGTTTTTGGAAGGCAGAGACAACTACTCTTTCCAGCTTCGCGATTACCTGGAGTCAATCGGCGAACCTAAGAGAACCTGCATCGTGATGTTCGACCGCAACTTCAAGAAGGCAGAGAAGAAGTGGGCCAAGCTCTACGAGCGCTACACCAAGAAAACAAAGGCCAAGCGCCTGAAGAGCGGAGAAAAGCCAAAGGAACTTCCTTCACCATGGCAGGTGAAGAGCGTGGACGAGAACAAGTTCACCTTCAAGCCTATCACTCCTGACAATATGGAGGAACCAATGACCAAGCAGGAGCGGAAGGAAGCCAAGATGAAGGCTAAGGAAGAGGTGAAGAAGCAGAAGGCAGATGCAAAAAAGCAGAAAGCGGATGCAAAAAAGCAGAAAGCGGAAGCTAAGGCGGAAGCCAAGAATGCCAAATCCAAGTAAAAAAGCAGCTACCCCATAGCAAACCGAAAAAATGAAAGACAATTTTTACCGCGTCGCCGAGTTGGACATGCTGATACAGTTCGCAGAATCTGCCACCAACGACGAGCGACTCATAGAATCATTCGAACCCTTCAGAGTTTCTGCTCCGAAGGGCTCGATTTTATTCCACCTTACCGTAGATGACAGTACCCGACCTTATCCCAAGGAAAAACGCGAACGAATCAGAAACTTTGATACTGGCAGCGGACATACCTTGGTTGACAAGCTCGACAATGGCGGATACCAGTTTATCATCCGCGACATCTATGATGCCGACTGTGCACTGGTCATTACCAACGCCGACTTCAGCGAATGCCTCTGTGCGCTTAACGGCAGCATGAACATGCGCCGATTCGGTCTAAACAACACGCTGATGCTCATCTACGCCTTTTCATCCTGTCCATACGACACGCTGATGCTTCATGCTTCCCTGGTTCGCCAGAATGGCTACGGCTATGCGTTCATCGCCAAGAGTGGAACCGGAAAGAGCACGCACGTGAGCCTCTGGCTGAGACATCTGAAGGGCTGCGACCTGATGAACGATGACAACCCTATCCTGCGAATCATCGGGGGCAAGGTTTACATCTTCGGAAGTCCATGGAGCGGCAAGACACCTTGCTATCGCAACGTAAAGGCTCCGCTGGGTGCCATCACCCGCATCGACAGGGCTGAGGAAAACTCGGTAGAAAAGCTCTCGCCCGTGGCAGCCTTCGCATCGCTCTTGCCTGCCTGCTCTAGCATGAAATGGGACAAGGACATTTACGACCGCATCTGTGCCACCATCACCAAGGTGATAGAATCCATAGGAATCTACACCCTCCACTGTCTGCCCGACAAGGAGGCTGCCCTGGTTTGCAACAGGGCTATCAGCGTGAAGGAAAGTCTGGTTGAGGCTACCACCCGACTTTTGGAAGAAGGTCATACGGTGACGCTTCCGCTTCGCGGCTATTCGATGCGTCCTTTTCTGGAAGACAACCGCGACAAGGCGCTGCTCCGCAAAGCCACGCTGGAAGACGTGGTAGAAGGAAATGCCGTACTTGCCGAAGTGAAGCCTCATCATTACGTGCTCCATCGCATCGTGAAGGCTGAGGGAGAAAAGGTGACGCTGAGAGGCGACGGCAACTTCGGAGTGGAAGTCTGCCAAAGAAAGGATGTGAGGGGTGCCGTAATCGGCTTCTACAGGAAAGGAAGGAAATCCATCGACAGGACAGACGCCCTGAAATGGCGCATCTACTCCATAATGTGGACCCGCCTCTTCCCTATCCGTCGCTATCTGCTGGCAGCATGGAAGATATGGAATGGAAAATATAAGAAATAAAAAACGGGCAATCCTACAAGACGAGGATTGCCCATTTTTTTATAAATATCTATTTTATCCGATAAAGTCTATTACCCGACAAACAGCCTTTTACTCGATAATGCCAGCCTTCATCCACTGCGCCACGAGTGCATCAACATCCTTGGCTGCCGTATCAGCATCAACATCATATTCCTGGGTAAGCAACTCTACCAGATTGTTCTTGTCGAACTCCTTGCCCTGGATGCTGTTCCAGAGATAAGCAGAACTCTCGTTCATGCTGATGATACTGCTGAAGTCGATGTTCTCAGCACCTTCTGCCACTATCACGTTTTCTCCGCACACCTGGCGAAGATTAAAACCTTTCTTTGTTTTCATGCTATAGTTTTTATAGTTTATATTCATTTCCCATGGCACAAGCTCACTCTTATTTATTCAGGTGAGTCTTGAACCAGTCAGCCATCTGGCGAAGCAGATGATTACGGGTGTTGCCGCCAGAGATGCCATGGTTGCGATTGGTGTACCAAAGCTCCTTGAAATCCTTGTCTGCCTGCACCAAGGCCTCAGCATACTCAAAGGTGTTCTGCGGATGCACATTGTCATCTGCCACACCATGACAGAGAAGCAGGGCTCCATGCTGCTTGCCGGCACGCTCGATAGGATTGTCGTTATAACCCTTCTCGTTCTCCTTCGGAGTGCGCATATAACGTTCGGTATAAACAGAATCGTAGTAACGGTAGCAGGTAGGAGGCGCTACGGCTACACCTGCATAGAACACCGGACGCCCCTCGCTCATACTCATCAGGGTGTTGAAACCGCCATAGCTCCATCCCCAGATTCCGATGTTGTTCTTATCCACGTATGGAAGGCTACCCATGTAGAGAGCAGTCTCCACCTGATCCTTAGACTCCAGATTGCCAAGGGTAAGATAGGTGCACTTTTCGAACTCTGCACCACGTCCGCCTGTACCACGTCCATCCACGCAAGCCACGATGAATCCCTCCTGTGCCAGATAGTAATCGAAGGCTCCACCGGAACCCATGCTACCTGTGCTCCAGGCATTGAGCACCTGCTGGCTGCCAGGACCCGAATACTGGAAGAGGATAACTGGATATTTCTTGCTGGCGTCGAAATCTACAGGCTTCACCATCCAGCCATCGAGCTTCACGCCCTCGGAAGTGGTGAAGGAGAAAGTTTCACGCTTGCCCCAATTGTACTTCTGGGTCTTCTCAATCAACTTCTTATTGTCTTCCAAGGTTTTGATCACCTTTCCCTTATTGTTGCGGACGGTGTAGACGTATGGATGGCTATAGCTGCTCCAGTTGTTTACGAAATAGCGGTAATCGCCCGAGAAATAAGCCGAGTTGGAACCCTCCTGAGAAGTGAGTCGTTCCACCTTTCCGTTCTTGTGAGCCACATACACCTGGCGGTCGTGCGCATTGAGCATGGCTGCCTGGAAATAAACGTCGCCCGTCTTCTCGTCCATACCGTAAATGGCAGTCACATCATAGTTGCCCTTCTCCACCTGACGGATCAGTTTACCGTTCATATCGTAGAGATAGAGGTGCATATAGCCGTCGCGGTCGCTAGGAAGCAGGATGTTCTTCTTGCCCACGATGCTGTTCTCTACCACTTCTTCCTTCACAAACTTAGGAACGATTTCCTGGATGAGCTGCTTGCTCTTACCGGTGAAAGGATTTACGGAATAGAGGCGCATATCGTCCTGATGGCGATTCATCGTATAGACGATGAGGCTGTTGGCATCAGGAGAAGTCTTGATGCGAGGATAATAGCCGTCAGCATCTACAGGCACATCCAGAGCGATGGTCTTGCCCGACTTCATATCGTAGCTCCAGAGGCTCACCTTGGAATTATCCTGTCCTGCCTTAGGATATTTATAGGAATACTCGCCCGGATAGTCGTGGAACTCCTTTCTGGTAGGATTTGAACCCTCGAAGAGCTGGAGCGAATAGGTCTTCACATGGCTCTCGTCGAAACGGATCCATCCGATGGATGTTCCATCTGCGTTCCATGCAAAGGCACGGTTGAAGGCAAACTCCTCCTCGTAAACCCAGTCAGGAATACCATTGATAATTTCATTGAACTTACCATCCTTGGTTACCTGCACTTCCTTCTCGCCATCGGTAACGAAGATGTTGTTGTCCTTGACGAAAGCCACGTGGCGGGAGTCTGGCGACCAGGTAGCCACCTGCTGGTTCTCGCCCTCAGAGAGTTTCTTGATGGTCTTCGAAGCGATGTTATAGATGAAATACTCAGCCTTGAACGAACGGCGATACACCGCCTTGCGCTTGGTAAAGATAAGCATCTTCTTGCCATCAGGACTGATGACATAGCCATCTACATTCTGCATAGGCGCTTTGGCTGCATCAACGTCGAAGAGCACAGCCACCTGCTTACCCGTCTTGAACGAATAACTTACAATCTGCTTGCCGTCATTGCTGATAGAAGCATAGAGATCGGTTCCCTCGATAGGGTTGATACCGGTAACGTATGAGGCAGAGAATTCACCGGAGGTAATAGCCTTCAGGTCGAGCTTCTCTGCCGCTTGCATTGCTGATACCATCATGATACTTGCAATTAAAACTGAAAATCTTTTCATGTATTATTATGAATACTTTATGTTGTTTACTCTATCATTTAATCCCTGATGGAATGCGTTGAAGCCCTTGCGCTTTCCTAAACTACGTGAAACGGACTAATCCTTGTGCAACGCCTCGATAGGCGAATAGTCTTCATCCTGAAGCAACTCCTTCACGGTAATCTTCGGATTACGCTTCACAAAAGCCTGGATAGTCTTCACATACTTGGTTTCGAACACATCCTTGCCCATCGCCTTGTTCACAGCCCACATAATCTTGCCCATGTGAAGGTCACGGTCCAACTGCGCACGGGTATCAAAGTTCTTCATCTGATAGTTGCTGAGCAGATAGAAGGTAAGACAATCGGGCACGATATACTGGCGCTGCATGGTGCTGCGCTGCTGGGTTGTATAGAACTTCTTGTAGAGCGGATAATCCGGGCCCATATACTTATCGAGCGAGATGCCCACGGAATGCTCACCCACCACAATGCTCTGGTCTAAGGCACCTATCTGGGCATAGAAATAAGGCTGAGGAAGTTCTGGAATCCAATCGTGCAAACGGCCGAACGCCTTCTTGAGCTGGTCGTTGATATCATCCATGTTGGCGTATTCCGCCTCTGCATCGGCTATCAGAGCCTGCAGGGTGGAATCCTGATAGAACATCAGGAAACGGTTGCTGATGTTGGCATCAGTAATGGTGCCCAACTGCAGCATCTTCTCAATCAGCGTACGGGTTTCTATCGGATAATCGGTGTTCATCTGCTGAAGGGCTGAAAAATCACCAGTAGTGAGGTATCTGCTCTGCAAGCGGTCGTAGCGCTGCACCGTGAGAGGTACAGCATCGGCTTCCTCATTCGGCTTGAACTTAAACTCGCAAGCCGAACAAAGCAGTATGATTGCTAATATGACAATATAATCAAATATCTTTTTCACGATAATTCACATTCTTCAAGTTACGACTGCAAAAATACTAAAAATTATTTAAATTACCAAGTTTTTTTGCTAAAAAATCAAACTCATCCGTGAAAAAAGATGGGTTTTACTCTAAATTCATTAACAAAAAAGCCAATAATGGGCAAATAAGACTTTCTTTTTGCTCATTATTGGCTATTTGCGCAATATTTCAATGATCGGATGCTGCAATAAGTCTATTATCGGATGCTGCAGGAAACAGCCACCTTGACAGGCTCTTCTATCTGCTTCTTCCAATCCTTCAACCACTGATACCACTCCTTCTCGCCCTTAAAACCATAGGTTTCGTTGGCACTGGTATAAGCAAGCTTATAGCTCAGCTTATTACCGGTAGGTTTCACCACCTGGGTATAGCAATCCTTGTTGGCTGGTTCCTGGCTAACCAATGCCGACTGTGGCACGTAGATTCCCAAGCCCACAGTCTCCAGCTTATGCTTGCCGTCATCCTTGCCCGTTGGCCAGTCGCTTCCGTAACAGCCACGCAATCCCTTGCCATCAGCAAACTCGCTGGAGCCCTTCACATTGATAAGACCTGTGGCAAACTGATAATCGGAAGCATCCTTGTTGAAGAACACATCTACATCAAAATCGCGATGACCGGCATAGATGGTGTAACGGATAGTGGCATTCACAGGCTTCAAACCTGGAGCTGGCACCCAACCATTATCCACCACTTCGACGATGGCACGGAGCGGACCTTCGGAGATAACCCGCTGCTCCTGATACTTCACATCGTTGAGATGCAGCTGATTCTTGCCATCCCACCCACGCAGAGCGCCCAATCCGTAGGTGTTGCCTACCCAAAGGCAGTCGTCGCCAGAACCAGCCTGCAGCTGTTCTTCGGATGGATAGAACTGGGTATCATAGACAACCAGTCCCTTGTTAATCTTGCCATAGAGGTCGATGGTCTGGCGATTGTCGAAATAGACACGCATGGCAACCAGTTCACTCTCGAAGCAGACGCCATGAGAATGCACGTAGTGATAGACATCCTTGGTCTTCTTGTCGAAAGAGATGCTGCGCAGATAGATGTCCTGCTTGTTCTTTGCCAACTTCTTGTTCTTGCTAGGCAAGCAAAGTTCGGCAAAGGTACGGGCCGGATACTGTACCTGTTCGCCCTCCTGATAGAGCTGCACCTGATAGGTCTTGGTTTCTTTCTTGCCGAGGTCAACCAGGAAACAGAGCTCATCGTTGGTGCAATCGCGATTGGTGTCGTCGAGCTGGGAAGGAATCTCCTTGCCATCCACCTTAACCACGGCACGCTGAATAGCGCCAATGGATCCTAACTTACTGAGGTCGATAACCACCGGAGCATCGGTCTTAGCCGATTTGGAAGGGTTGGATACCGACACTTCGAAATTCGCCTGAGCCTGGGCTGATAAGGTCATCAGCGATACCAGCGCCATCATCATTTGTTTCTTCATCATAGATTCTTATTTTAAGTTTGTTTATGTAATCTTACAACTTCGAGAAGATTTTCTTGCCCTTAGCGTAGTACTGCCAAAGGATGGAACAGTCGAAAACCTGAGGGATTTCGCCCGCTACTCTATTCGCCTGAATCTTCTTGCGGTCTTCATCGAAATCATGTTTCCATGTCTGGAAAGCCTTGCGGGCCTTGAAAATAGCCTTGAGGTCACCCATGTTGTGTTTCAGGATGAGCATCTCGAAAGCAGCCAGATAATCCAAGAACCACCTCACCCTCATAACATGTTTCAAATCACTATCACTCAGATTCTTATAAAGCATCGTTAAATTGTTTCTGAAATTCAGAAAGGTCTTCATCGGATTACTTTTCGGCAAGGTCCCACCACCCACATGATACACTTCGCTCTCGGGAATGCAATAGATTTTTCTACCCATCAGGCGCAATCGCCAACAGAGATCTATCTCCTCATTGTGGGCGAAGAAGCGACCATCCAAGCCGCCAGCCTCCCAATAATCCTTGGAACGGATCATCATGCAGGCACCTGTGGCCCAGAGCACTTCCTGCTGGTAATCATACTGTCCATTGTCACGCTCCACGGTATCGAAGATGCGGCCCCGACAGAACGGGTAACCATACTTATCGAGGAATCCACCACAAGCCCCGGCATATTCGAAACTATCCTTGTCGTATTCCGCCAGGAGCTTAGGCTGGCAAGCTGCCACCTGCGGATGGGAATCCATGAACTCAATGAGCGGAGTGAGCCAATGATGCGAAACCTCTACATCACTGTTCAGAAGCACATAATACTCGGCTTCTATCTCCTTCAATGCCCGATTGTAGCCCTCGGCAAAACCGAAGTTCTGCTCCAGGACGATGGTCTTGACATGAGGAAACTGGGTTTCCAAGAGGAGCATGGATTGGTCTGACGAACTGTTGTCCGCCACCCATATCTCGGCATCCTGCCGTGAATACTCCACGACATTAGGCAGATACTTGGCAAGCATCTGCTGCCCGTTCCAGTTTAATATTACGATTGCAACTTTTGCCATACTTTTATAATAAACTCTTTAATTTATTATTCAGGAGATTGGTAAACTCGTAGTTCTTGAGTCCCCATTTAGGTGCGATAAGCAGATCTTTTGGCGATTGACTGACGAATCGCTCCAGCACCAGGTCTTTGCGGAGCAGCCGGATATACTTTACGATGACATCTATGTATTCCTCCACCGTATAGACATGGAAGGGATGCTCTGCATATTCCTGTGCCAACCGGGTTCCCCTGATAATCTGCATCTGATGAATCTTCAAGATGTCGATAGGGAGGGATGAGATGATGGGAGCCTGCCTGAGGCTCTCTTCTGCGTCCTCGCCAGGCAAACCGATGATGATATGAGCTCCCGTCAGGATTCCCCTGGCATGGGTTCGCTCCACAGCATCACGGCAGCAGGCAAAGTCGTGACCGCGATTGATTCGCCTCAAGGTCTCATCGTTGGCGCTTTCTATACCATACTCCACGAGAACGAAGGTGCGCCGGTTCAACTCCTCCAGATAATCCAGCAGTTCATCGCTCATGCAGTCAGGGCGGGTTCCTATCACGATTCCCACCACATCCTCCACCTGCAATGCCTCCTCGTACATCTGCCTGAGGAGTTCCACCTTAGCATAGGTATTGGTGTAAGCCTGGAAGTAAGCCAGATACTTCATATCCGGATATTTTCTGCAGAAGAAGGCCTTTCCCTCCTCCAACTGCTCCGTTATCGACTTCTTCCGGTCGCAATAACTAGGGTTGAACGTCCGGTTGTCGCAATAAGTGCAACCACCGCTCGATATTCTCCCATCCCTATTCGGACAGGAGAACCCAGCGTCTATCGAAATCTTCTGAACGCGGAAATCAGGAAACTGCTTCCTGATCCATGTTCCAAAATCGTTGTACAATGACATTGAACTTTGAGCTTTGAACTTTAAACTTTGAGCTTTGAACTTTATGGTTAGCCTTGAATATTAGCTTTTAACTTGATAATCAGCCTTTGAGCTATAAACTATCAACTATAAACTATAAACCATCAACTATCTCCCCCTTCAACGCCGTCTTGTCGTGATTGAAATCACCCAGGCGAACCTTGATGAGCTGGTTGTCATATTCCTCCTTGGCAAGGGCTGATGAAAGTTCTACACGAACATAGTTCCTGGTGAAGCCATGCATCGCCTTGCCTCTTGGTGCTTTTTCAAAAAGAACTTCAGCTTCCGTACCGATATACTGGGCATAGAACTCCTGAGTCTTCTGGTCGCTCAACTCCAAAAGGCGCTTAGAGCGCAACTTCTTTTCCTTCTCCTCTACCACGTATGGAATCTTTAAGGCAGCAGTTCCAGGACGCTCGGAATATGGGAACACATGGAGCTGCGTAACAGGCAGACTCTTCAGGAACTCATAGCATTCCTCAAAGCACTCTGGGGTCTCGCCACGACAACCCACCATCACATCTACACCGATGAAGGCATCAGGCATCTTTTCCTTGATGAGGTTCACCTTGTGGGCGAAGAGCGCCTTGTCGTAACGACGGTGCATCAGCTTGAGCACCTCGTCGCTTCCACTCTGCAATGGGATGTGGAAGTGAGGCATGAAGGCACGGCTCTCTGCGCAATAGGCAATGAGATCGTCATCGCAAAGGTCTGGTTCCAGACTGGAGATACGATAACGCTTGATACCCTCCACCTGATCCATCGCCTTCACGAGGTCGAGGAATCGTTCGTGGGTGGTCTGACCGAAGTCACCGATGTTCACACCGGTAATCACGATTTCCTTACCACCCTCGGCTGCCGCCTGCTCACATTGAGCCACGAGCGACTCGATGCTTGGGTTACGGGAGTTGCCACGGGCGAAAGGAATGGTGCAATAGGTGCAATAGTAGTTGCAGCCATCCTGTACCTTCAGGAAATAGCGGGTGCGGTTACCACGGGAGCATGAAGGCTGGAAAGTCTTGATCTCCTTGGTCTTCACGCTGTGGTGCTGATGAAGTGCAGAATCTGTCTGCTCCAGATCCTCTCCGTTGGCAGATAGTCCGTTCTCTGCAGCAAACTTCTTAGCCCACGCATCGCTGAGATATTGAATCAAGTGTGCCTTCTCATTGGCTCCAAGCACCAGGTCAACGCCTTCAATCTTGCTCACATTCTCCGATTCCAACTGCGCATAGCAGCCGGTAACGATAACGAAGGCACCAGGGTTCTGGCGCACCATGCGATGGATGGCCTGACGGCACTTATGGTCGGCAACTTCGGTCACCGAACAGGTATTGATGAGACAAATGTCTGCTTTCTCCCCCTTCTGAGCAGTAATGACACCCATATCTTCGAGCATCTTGCCAAAAGTAGAAGTTTCCGAGAAGTTGAGTTTGCAGCCCAAAGTATAATAGGCAGCCTTTTTGCCTTGGAAGGCACTTGAATCTATCATATATTTATCTTTTTCTTTGTTTCTTTTAAGCTTTTGCCCTTTACCTTTCCCTTCGGCCGGTGACCGTTGGTTTAGGGCGCATTGTTGATTGCTTTTATACCCCAGGGGCTATAAAACGAAAAAGCCGCTAGACCGAAGTCCAGCGGTTGTTTCTCTCATTTTTTCGTTCGTAAGTAATTCTAAATTACTTAACTGAATCAGTAGCAGCTGAATCAGTAGCAGCTGAATCAACAGCAGCAGTTGTGTCTACCTGAGCTGTGTCAGAATCAGCAGAAGCTGTGTTCTGAGCTGTTTTGTTACCACATGATGCGAAAGAGATAGCTGCGATAGCTACGAACATAAAAACTAATTTCTTCATTTTCTTTGCTTTTTAAATCTGTAAAACAATCATTCGTTTATTAAAACTGATGCAAAGGTAAGCATTTTTTTGATACGGCGTACTTTTTTTTGTGTTTTTTTTTAGGGGTATTTTGTAACAAAATTACAAACTATTGATATACAGCCAATTACAAAGTGCTAACAAAGGTTAAAGTTTTCAATATGCTCGGGAACAGCCCAAAATTAACACTTTTCGGTGTTTTTTAGCGCAACAAAGGTGTGCGCCAACACCCCTGCCGAAGTGAGAGTAGATACATATAATAAGGTACGCGCGAGGAAAAGAGCAGAAACTTTTCTTCGGAAAGAGCAACTTTTTCATCGAAGAGAGATGATTTTTTCAAGAAGAGAGATGATTTTTCCAAGAAATCGAGCCCAAAAACTTTGCTAGCCGAGAACTTTTTAGTAACTTTGCCCTCAGAAACAGAATCATAAACAAACAAAGATGATACAGCTAAAAGAAAATCGGGGCATTCCCCGCAGCATTCTCCTGATGATGGCCATCATCGCAGGACTCACCGTAGCCAACTGCTACTACAATCAGCCGCTTCTCGAACTGATCCGTCATGATCTGGGCATTACCGAGCAAAGCGCCAACCTCATTACCGTGATTACCCAAATAGGTTACGCACTGGGACTGTTTTTTCTCATTCCTCTGGGTGACATGTTCTCACGCAAGAAGCTCATCCTTGCGAATATGACCATTGCAGCCGTGATGGCCATCGTGATGGCTGTAGCGCAAAACGTATGGATGCTCTGGGGAGCTTCGTTGCTGATTGGTGCCTGTTCCGTGATTCCGCAGTTCTTCATCCCGATAGCAGGACAGTTTTCTGAGCCCAAGAACAAGAGCAGGAATATGGGTATTGTACTCTCCGGACTGCTCACGGGTATTCTTGCCTCGCGAGTAATCAGCGGCTACATCGGCGAATGGCTGGGATGGCGGGAGATGTTTTTCATTGCCGCCCTCGTCATGATTGCCTGCATGGGCGTGATGCTATTGATGATGCCAGAGATGAAGCGCAACTATGTGGGTACCTACAGAGGACTGATGACCACCGTGGCAGAGATCTTCATCCTCCACCCTTCCATCCGCATCTACTCCATCCGTGCAGCCTTCGGTTTCGGCAGCATGATGGCAATATGGTCTTGCCTCGCCTTCCATCTTGCCCAACCTCCTTTCAAGGCAGGAAGCGACATGGTGGGAATGCTCGGACTTTGCGGAATCATGGGAGCCATGGCGGCAAGTGGCGTAGGAAAGCTGGTTCCTAAGTTCGGCATTCATAAATTCAGCCTGCTTGGAGCAGGCATGCAGATCATTGCCTGGGGAATAGCCTTGCTCTTCGGCGACACCTATGCAGGACTCATCGCAGCCATCATTTTGGTTGATATAGGTCTGCAATGTCAGCAGCTCAGCAACCAGAGCGGTTGTCTGCAGGAGATTCCACAGGCATCCAACCGTGCCAATACCATCTTCATGACAACCTATTTCATTGGCGGTTCACTCGGTACTTTCTGTGCCGGATACGTATGGACCCGCGCCAACTGGCTAGGAGTCTGCATCGTGGGCATTACCTTTGCGTTCATTTCCTTAGCCATTACACTAAGTAACAAGAAATAAGAATATTGAAAAGAGATTATACTTGCAACAAGCAAGAACACAAAAAGAGATTATATTCCCCACAAAGCAGGAATATAATCTCTTTTGTTTTATAAAGACTGAAGCCAGCTTTTCGCTAGCCAGGCGTCAACTACATTTTTTCCTCACCATACATTTCCTTCCACCAGCTGCCATCATCCTGCAGCCACTTGGCGAACCAGGCAAAGATGGTATCCTGCCACTTGAGGCGCTTCTCATAATCGATGATGTGATGGTCCTGACCATCTACCAATACCATCGCCGTAGGACGACCGAGGAGTTTCAATGCCGTATAGAGCTGAATACTCTCGCCCACAGGCACATTGTTATCGGCAGTTCCGTGAACAAAAAGCAATGGTGTATGAATCTTATCTGCATTATAAAGCGGACTCTGATCTACGAAGAGATGCTTGTTGGTCCAAGGATACTCGTTAGCCATGGAAACCTCGCTGTAACTGTAGCCCCAATAACCTTCACCCCAATAGCTGGTGTGGTCGCTGATGCCGGCATGAGAGATGGCAGCAGCAAAGAGATTGGTCTTGGTCTGAAGATACTGCGTCATGAAACCACCATAGCTGGCACCGATGCAACCTATCTTCTTTCTGTTCACAAAACTATGCTCATCGCAGAAAGCCTGGGTGCTGGAGATAATATCCTCAGCCACACCCTCGCCCGCAGTATCCACATGACGGGCAGAGAACTTCTGACCGAAACCAGTAGCTCCGCTCGGATTCACTACCAGCACCACATAACCCATCGCAGCATATACATGATGAGGATAGCGGCTCTGGAACATTCGGGTAGTAGGACTACATCCGCCATAGTAATTCACTACCATCGGATACTTCTTGGAAGCATCGAAATGAGGTGGCAGATAGTAACGGCAGCAAAGCGTGTCGCCACGAGAGTTCACGAAATTCCAAGCCTTGCACTCGCCCAACTCGATATTCTTCAACAAACGGGCACTGAGATCATCAACAAGCTGAGACTTCTGCGCCTTCAGATTCATCTTGTAGAGTCGGTCGGCATTGGATACGCTCTGTCCGGAGAACGCCATTTCCGTAGCAGATGATGCAACAGAGAAGCTCTTGATGTTCTCCTCTGGAGTCTTGAACAATGTAAACTTGCCTGATTTCGGATTGAGCTGGAAGAGATGCATGCAATCCTTATCTTCTGCCGTGAAGTAGATGTTGCCATCTGCCTTACTCCAATCCACACTCTGCACGTTCGGATTGAAATCCTTGGTCAGCGGACGAACCTTCTTATCCGCAAGAGTCATCAGATAGAGCTGGGTATCAATCATACTTGGTGTCTGTCCCTCCTCTACATTCTTTCCGATACCACCGAATGCCTCAGGCGAACCCGTAACGAGAATGCTCTTACCATCTGGCGAGAACTGGGCGCCATTCAGAAACTCCCCCTTCTCTATCAAAGTCTCCACACTCATATCATTGAGATTAAGACGATAGTAGGAATTAAGAGTGGTAGGACGCTTGGTAAGGCGTTCTTCACTCTTGCCGATGAGCAGATAGCGGGAATCTGCAGAAATATCGCTGAGATAGACGTTGTGATAGCCGAAAGTGAGCGGCTGGAGAACACCCGACGCCAAATCAAACTTGGCAAGATAGCTACGGCTTCGCCATCCTGGTTGACGGTCATCAGGCTCCTTCACATCATACACCTGCGCATCTTTCTTTCTGCCCTCGGTATAAAGAGTGTAGATAAGCGTCTTCTCATCGGGAGTAAACTGGAACCATCCGTCTGGAATATTGGCAGCCAACACTTCGCGATCCATATTGAGCGGATTGATGGTGATGAGCTGCAGCTCGCCATCTGCCTTGCCTTCGCCGGCAATAGAGCTGTCGCTCGCCTTCTGGGTAAAGTACATCTTGTTGGTACGAGGCATCCATCTTACGCCCTCTTCGAAAGAAGCTACCACCTTGTTGGTCTGACTGTTTCGCAATTCGTTGATGCTATGATTCTTGCCCTGTCTATCTACCCAAGTCTTGCGCACTATCATAAACTTGCCGTTTGGCGACATCTGAACACTTGCATAGTTAGGCATGCAGATCACATCGTATATATTGAATGCGCGCTTGGTGCTGGCAGCAGATTCTCCTACGCTGAGCTGCTTGCCATCGGCTGCGGAAATGCTGATCTTGAAATCCTTGTCAGATGATTCAGTGAGGTACTTGATCACCACTGTATGACTAGATGGCATCAAGGTAGTTTCTGCCTTGCCACCATTCACGGTCACCTGCTCTCCATCAACGAAGAGGCGATATTGCTTCAAGCCCTTCACCTCGATAGTAGCCTTGGTACGGCTGGTATTTGATACGGTGAAAGAAGCCAGGTGAATTGCATTCTGCTTGCTATCCGCCAGAAGCTGGGATGCAGCCACCTCTTTTCCATTATTCAATAAAGTAAACGAAAGTGGAGAGTCGAGCACACCCTCCATTGAAAATTTCTCACCCTTCACGTTTACGCTATCCGCCATCCAAGGGGTAGCCACAGGATAAGGGCCGGCATGCTTCAGCTTCTGCACTTCGATGGTCTCGGCATTCGCAGAAAGCGACAAGCCGAGCGAAGCACAGAGAGCAGCGCTAAAAGTAAGAGCCTTGAGGCTCAAGGTTGTTGTTTTCATCATGATTTTATGTATATCTTTTATCTGTTCGATTCATTTTTTTCCTCTTTCAAAAAGCATTATAGTTTGATGGCAAATTCGATGCCTGTAGGAGCAACCGAGAGACTGAGGTTATCGTTCACCCCATTCTCCTTTTCCAACTCCCCATCCATTTCCTTTGCTTTCTTCTTTTTCTTTCTCAGAATCCAGTCACCCAGCAGATAGCCAGCCTCAGCAGAAGCCACACCAATGGCGGCACCAGCCACAACATCACCCCAGTGATGGCGATTTCGTCTTACTCTATCCACCGCCACGGTAGTAGCCACAGCATAACCTGCCACACCAATCCAAGGCGACACCTTGCGGTATTCATGCATCAGGACCGTGGCTCCAGAAAAGGCGACAGAGGTATGCCCCGAAGGAAACGAATGATTGTCCGTTCCATCTGGACGTTTCTCATGGATAGTATGCTTCAGTGAATATGTCACGGCAGCATTCACACCAAATGCCAGTACCTGGGCACCGATTCTTCGCTGCCAAGTACTTTCAGCCTCCACTCCACACGCCTTCAATCCAAAGACGGCAATGGTAGGAACAAAGCGAAGAACATCATCAATGCCGTCGCCATGATAACGCTTGTCCTGGGAGTAAACTGGAAGTACCATCAGCATACTCAAAGCTATTATAATCAACTTTTTTTTCTTCATGGGTACAAAGGTACTGCAAAAAATAGAATTTCCTGCTACTTCATCCCCAGAAAAGAAAGAAAACCTACCAATATTATATCTTTTTAAACAAAATATCTAACATTTATATAGGAAAACTAGAGTTTTTTTTGTAATTTTGCAGTCAAAATAGATAGAAGCGAGAAACAACCCAAAAGATTGTTCAACACACTCTTCGATTGCTTGATGCAAGAGATTAGTAAATACACATTATTATATATATAGGATAAAATGAAGAAACAGACCCAAGCCATTCATTTGGAATATGAGCGCCGCGATGCCTACGATTCGCTGAGCGTGCCAGTATATAACACCCTCGCCTACGAGTTTGACAATGCTGCCATCATGTCGGAGGCATTTACAGACAAAATCAAGGCTCCTGATTACTCGCGAGTAGAAAACCCTACGGTTACCAATCTGGAACGCCGTGTGGCTGCATTGACAGATGCCGCTCACGCCACTGCGTTCAACTCAGGCATGGCTGCCATCAGCAATACCCTCATGTCGCTAGCGGCACAAGGCAAGAACATCGTCACCTCGAAGCATCTCTTCGGTAATACCTATGCGCTGCTCGTGGCTACCCTGCGCCGTTTTGGCGTAAAGGTCCGCCTACGCGATTTAACCAATATCGAGGCTGTGCGTGAGGCTATCGACGACGACACCTGTTGCGTATTCCTTGAAATTCTGACCAACCCACAGTTGGAGGTTGCCGATTTGAAGGCTATTTCAGAAGTGGCTCACGAGAAGAATGTGCCTTTGGTGGTAGATTCTACCGTGATTCCTTTCACCCAATTTTCAGCAAAGAGCTTGGGCGTGGATATCGAGGTGGTTTCCAGTTCCAAGTATGTAAGCGGTGGTGCTACTTCACTCGGCGGTCTGGTCATCGACTACGGAACCCCTTACAATGGCGACTTCGCCAAGCGCCTCTATGGTGAGATGCTCTTCAACTTCGGTGCCTACATGACACCACAGGTAGCCTATATGCAGACCATCGGACTCGAAACGCTCGATGCCCGCTATCGTGTACAGAGCAGCAACGCCCTGGAACTCGCCAAAAAGTTGCGCACTCTGCCACAAATTCAATATGTGAACTATGTAGGTTTGGAAGATAATCCTTATCACGAGTTGGCACAGCACCAGTTTGGCAAAACAGCAGGAGCCATGATCTGCATCGACTTGGAAAGCAAGGAGGCATGCTTCAACTTCCTCAACAATCTGAAGCTCATCCATCGTGCCACCAACCTCTTCGACAACCGTTCTCTTGCCATCCACCCGGCAAGCACCATCTTCGGTGCATTCTCTGAGAACATGCGTAGATCAATGGATGTTAAGGACACGACCATCCGACTGAGCATAGGTCTGGAAGATGTAGACGACCTCTTCGAAGACATCAAGCAGGCGGTTGAAAGTTTATAGTTTATAGTTGAAAGTTGATAGTCTTCTTTTAGTTGATAGTTAATAGTTTACAGTTAACAGGTCAGAGAAAAAGGCTAATCATAAAGTTCAATGTTCAAAGCTCAAAGTTCAAAGTAAAAACATGTACGATTTCGATAAGATAATAGACCGTTCGGGCAGCGACGACCTCAAACATGGTGCCCTGCTGCCTCGCTGGGGACGCGACGACCTGCTGCCACTTTGGGTAGCCGATATGGATTTCGAGACCCCATCATTCATCACCGATGCCCTCAAGGCACGATTGGAACATTCGCTCTTCGGCTACACCATGGAGCCAGCCGATTATCTGCCTAGCATCATCGACTGGGTGCATGACCACCACCAGTGGGATGTGAAGCGAGAGTGGATCCGCTTCATTCCAGGTATAGTAAAAGGTATCGGACTCGTGGTGAATGTCTTCACCCGTCCTGATGAGAAAGTCATCATCCAGCCACCCGTTTATCATCCATTCCGCCTCACTCCAGAGGGCAACGGAAGAGAGGTGGTCTTCAATCCGCTGAAAATGAAGGAGGATGGATATTACGAGATGGACTTCGAAAACCTGGAGAAAGTTTGCGATGAAAAGTGCAAGATACTCATTCTTTGCAACCCTCATAATCCGGGCGGAATCACCTGGAGCAAGGAGACTCTTCTGCAACTCGCCGACTTCTGCTACGAGCACCATCTGCTCGTTATCAGCGATGAGATTCATGCCGACATGGCTCTCTTCGGGCACAAGCACATCCCATTCGCTTCGGTTTCTGACAAGGCTAGAGACATCAGCATCACCTTCCAGGCACCATCCAAAACCTTCAACATCGCAGGTATCGTGAGCAGTTACGCCATTGTTCCCAACGAACAGATTCGCAGGAAGTTCTATACATGGTTGTCTGCCAACGAATTAGACGAACCTACCCTGTTTGCTCCCATCGCCACCATTGCCGCCTTCCGCAAGGGAGAAGAATGGCGAAAGGCAATGCTTGCCTACATAGAGGACAACATCCGATTCGTAGAGGATTACTGCCGAGAGCATATCCCTGGCATCCGTCCGCTGCGCCCACAGGCTTCCTTCCTCATATGGCTCAACTGCCGTGACCTGAAGCTTTCACACGATGCCCTCCTCGACCTCTTCATCGACAAGGCACACCTGGCACTGAACGATGGCGAAATGTTTGGTCCTGGCGGCGAAGGCTCCATGCGACTGAATGTGGCAACACCAAGAAGCATCCTCCAGCAAGCCCTGAAGCAATTGGAAGATGCAGTTAAGAAACTATAGAAAGTTGATATGAAAATCTTACATACCAGCGACTGGCATCTGGGACATACGCTCTACAACTTCGACCGTACCGAAGAACAGACTGCCATGCTCGCCCAAATCATAGACATCGTAAGAGAGGAGAAGCCAGATGCGTTTCTCCTCTCGGGCGATGTATATCATACCTCTCAGCCCTCAGCTGCCGTACAAAAGATGTTCACCGACGCCATCGTGCAGATTCACGAGGCAAATCCCGACATGACCATCGTCATCACCGCAGGCAATCATGATAGCGGAACCAAACACGAGATTTTCAAGACTCCCTGGCAGGCATTAAAGGTGTTTTCTGTTGGAAACATAGACAAGGAGCATCCCGAAAATCACATCATCGAAGTGAAAGAAAAGAAGAAACCGCAAGACGAAATCAAGGGTTACATCGTAGCCGTTCCTTACTGCTACGAGCGAAGCATTCCCGAAGGATTCTTCCAGGAAATTCTGGATAAAGTGAAAGAAAGGAACCAGGAACTTCCTGTTATCATGATGGCGCATACCACCGTAAAGGGTTGCGACTTCAAGGGGCACGACAATGCTACAGAATATACTGTAGGAGGAATCGATTCTTTGGAAATCAGCGACTTGGGAGAAGGATATGATTATCTTGCCTTAGGTCATATCCACCATGAGCAGTGGATTCGTGGCAGCCACCATCGTATCCGCTATGCGGGAAGTCCGATGGCAGTAAGTTTTGATGAGAACTATGAGCATAGTGTGAGCCTCATCACCATCGGCAAGCATGGGGATGAAGTGGAACTCAAGAAGATTGCGATAGAAAACCCTAAGCCGCTGGTCACCCTGCCCGCTTCTGAAAACCTGCAAGGAAACTTCACTTCCTGGGATGAAGCAAAGAAGCTTTTGGAAGATTTCCCTTCTGATATCCCTGCCTATATCCGCCTGAATGTGGAAGTAGAAGATTTCCTTCCCGTGGCAGCCAACCAGGAGGCAGCACAACTTGTAAAGGATAAGCTATGCCGCTTCTGCCTCATCAACACCCGAAGAAAACTACATTCCGAAACATCCCAACCTCGAATAATGACCGTACGGGAATTCCAGTCGGAAGCTCCTATCGACATCGCCCGACGATACGCCGAAGATTGCGGCATTACCTTCGATGATGAACTCAAGGAAATGTTTAAAGAAATAACCGAACAGTTATAAGTGCTGGGATTCTGATTCCTCACACTTTGTTCTTTACTCTTCACGGTAACAATATGATTCTACAACAACTCCAAATACATAACATCGCTTCTATCGAGGATGCAACCATCGACTTCGAGGCTCAGCCCCTAGCCGATAGCGAGGTGTTCCTCATCACCGGAAAGACGGGTGCAGGCAAATCAACCCTCCTCGATGCCATCTGTCTGGCGCTCTATGCCAGCACTCCCCGTCTCGAAAACACGAGCATGCAGGGAGAAATGCGTGACAACGAAAAAGATATCAAGATTAAAGACCCAGTGCAACTGATGCGCCGCAATACCGGTGAGGCTTTCGTGCGCCTTACCTTTATAGGCAGCAACGATGTGCATTACGAGGCTCAATGGTCGGTGGCAAGAGCCCGCAACAAGGTGACGGGAAAGATACAGAACAAGAAATGGGCACTCCGCAATCTGGATACCGATTTTACCTATGCTAAAGATAAGGAGATTCGTGAGGAGATAGCTCTCGCCATCGGTTTGGATTTCAAGCAATTCTGCCGTACCACCCTCCTGGCACAAGGTGAGTTTACCCGATTTCTTAACAGCAAGGACGATGAGAAAGCCGAAATTCTGGAGAAAATCACAGGTGTGGATGCCTACTCTAGAATTGGAGCCAAAATCTTTGAGCAAACTGTAGAGAAGAAGAAGATTTGGGAGGATTCTCAACTAAAAATCGAGGGTATTCAGATTCTGAACGATGAAGAAATCGCCCAGAAGAACAACCAGTTGCAACAGCTGGATGAGCAAAGCCAGCAAATCAAAAACACCCTGGAAAAGGAACAGAAAAAGCTTCGCTGGCTTCAGCAGGAACAGGATATCCGTCAGCGAAAAGAGCAGGCAAAAGAAGATCTGGCACATGTGAAAGCCATCGCCGAAAGCGACGAAACCCAACAGCAAGAGCAAACCATCGCCCTTTGGAACCATACCATCGAGGCTCGCGCCAAGATGAACGAAGCTGCATCATGCGCTAAAACCATCCTGCAACAGGAAAAACAACTGCAATCTTTAGAGCAAATATTCCGACAGATTCAGGGAGCACAAAGCTATGAGCTTCAGCAAGAGCAGACCATCTCCTTATCTATCAAGAAGATAGACGACTACCTGGCCCAAGAAGCACCCAAAGTGCATCTCTACGAAAATGCACAGACCCTGAATACGCTCATCGAATCATTTTTGAAGAACAAGAAAGATGCAGCGAACAACCTGCAGTATGCCAATCAGATCAAGAAGGAACTGAGCACCAAGTATCTGCCAAAGCTTGAGAAATCAAAGACGATGCTCGAAGAATGCCAGAAAACATATAACCAACAGGTTATCAAGGTACAGGAGGCTGAGGCGGAGTTGGAACAACTTCATCTGCCTCAGCTTCGCCAGCAACAAGAAGCACTCAAAACGCTTCTTAACGACATTCAAGCAGCCAAGAATCTCCTCGAACTCCTACACGAGGAGCAGAATCGTCATGTCCTTTCGAAGGAGAATCTGGTTCAACTTCAAAACTCTATCCAGGAAAAAGAAAAGCAGTTACAGGTTTTAACGCAGGAATCTCATGATGCAGAAATCCGAAAGAATGCCCTCCAGCTTGCGTATGAGAAGCAGCGGGAAAGTATCAACAAATGGGCGAAAAGCATTAGAATAAAGTTGCAAATAGGCGACACCTGCCCCGTTTGCCAACAGCGAATAGAAAATACCCTGCCCCACGAAGACAATATCGATGCCCTGGTTGTAGAAGCAGAAAAGCTTTATAAGGATGCCGAGAAAGAATACAACAAGATATTAACAAGCCAAAATGCCCTGGATGCAGACATCAAGGCTTTAAAGAACAGTCTTGCCAACGAACAGAAGGTCTTTGCCAAATGCAGTGAATCGCTAGCCAAGGCTACCCAAAAAGCACAGGAAGCAGCAAAAAAGATTCCGGAAGGAGAATACGGCGAAGCACAGACTCGGGCAAACCTTGAAAAGGTATCTGCTCAAATTGCAGAAGCCGAAGCCAAGGAAAAAGAGGCAAAAAAGCTTAGAACGCTCAGAGACCAGAAACTTCAAGAATACGAAGTGCAAAGAAATGGGATGTTAGCCGCACAGCAGAAAGTGGATGATACCCAGCATCGTATTGAAGTTATCGAAGCTCAGATTTCCTTACAGAACAAAACCAGCGAGAAGGCACTGCAAGATATCCATTTACTGATTGGCGAAGCCGGAAACCTTTCATGGCAGAATGATTGGCATACAATGCTCACCGAGTTTGGAAAAGAGGTTGAAGATGGTGCCATCACCTACAAGAAGAACACTGAGAAACAGCAGAAACTTGTTGCAGAACTTAAGCAATTTGAAGAGGGTAACAAGAATCTTGCCGCTGCTCTGGATGCCATCATCAAGCTCATACCAACCTGGGGTACACCTTCAAAAGAGCCACTGATGCTGAAACGTATTCCAAAAGTACTTACCAGAGCTTCTGAATTGCAAAGCCAGATAACGGCTGCCCTGCAACAAATGAATGCGGCAAAAGAGCAGGAAGAAGACACCAAGAAATGGCTGAAGGAATTCATGGAGAAAAAACAGGAGATGTTGAAAGATTTCTCTGACAAAGAACAGGAGATATTGCTGGATGAGAACCTCTTACTGCAACTCGACACACTCCAACAGAGTGATATTGCAGAAAAGACGGAAGCTATCAATCGTATAAAACAGCAGTTGGTCAGCAAACAAACGGTTTGGGATGAACTGGAAAAAGCTTATCAACTCCATACAGGAGAATATGAAGTTTTGTTTGATGAAGATGAGAAGATTTCTGAAGAAGAATCCTTAGACACAAGAATTTCTACCAGCATCGCATCGCTCGAAGCCCAGCTTTCTGAATTGGGCAACCAGCGTGGCGGAATCATCAGAGATCTGGAAATCGACCGCTCCAACAAAGCGAAAGTCGGCTCACTTCTGCAGGAATCAGCGCAGAAGAAAGCCGACTTTGAAAAGTGGAGCCGTTTGAACCAGCTTCTTGGCGACGCCACAGGCAATAAGTTCCGTCGCATCGCCCAAAGTTATGTACTCGCCAGCCTCATCCACTCAGCCAACGGATATATGCGAACGCTCAGCGACCGCTATATATTAAAGGTGGTACCTGGCACCTTCGTCATATCTCTTGAAGATGCCTATCAGGGCTATGTGAGCCGAGCCGCCAGCACCCTTTCGGGTGGTGAAAGCTTTCTCGTCTCGCTCTCCCTGGCACTTGCACTCAGCGACATCGGCACCCAGCTCTCTGTGGATACCCTCTTTATCGACGAGGGTTTCGGAACCCTGAGCGGCGAACCGCTGCAACATGCCATCAATACCCTGCGCAGCCTCCACTCCAAGTCGGGACGACATGTGGGTATCATCAGTCATGTGGAAGAACTCAAAGAACGTATCCCCGTACAGATTCGGGTGAACCAGGAAGGCAATAATTCGAGCAGTACCATCGAAATCGTGGGCTAAGCATCTGCACGCATTATCCCTCGTCTTCCATCAAATCACAAATCAGCTTGATCTCGGAGTAGTCGATGCCATCCCCCATCGCCTCCTTGATCTCGCTGAAGTGCTCTATATCAGGATGAGCCTTCATAAAATCTCGAATCTTCTTCTCATGGGCACTTGATATCAGTGCACGCAAGCCAACCTTTCCTTCCTTCACGTATGGAATGAGATGACCGATGATAGTACTCCTGACAAAACCACGTTCCTCTGCAATCTGATCCACGGTCATACCTTGTTTATAAAGATTGTAACTGATTTCCTTTGTAGGGGTTTTCGGCTCCTTTGGACCATTCGAATTCTTTGGTTTTCTCGCTTTCTTACTAGAGCCAGAGCCATTCTTCCCTGAGCCTTCCACTGAAGATGCAGTCTCATCCATCAAGAGGAACTGTGCCTTCTTCTTCAGATAATCAGTCACGCTGAACTCGGCGCTCTGCTCATATCGCAGAAGTCTCTCCTTCAATCTTACATCTTCTGAAAAAACAGAAAAGCGGTCTTCAAACTGCTTTTTGCCCACCTTGTTGTCTGTATCAAGGTTCGACTTTCTGATTAAATCGCTCAGAATACTTATCTTATCCAAGAAATACTGGGCACCCTTGTGGATGCGGTCTTGCAGTTCGGCTTGACCCACATCAGGATTCTGCCCCAGCATACGAGTGTATTGCACACGGAATTTATCCGATACACTAATCAGATTCTTCAGCACCACCTGCAGTTTCTGATACTCGCCCACCACACGAGGATATTTGCCCGTAAAGAACTCCACCAGGCAACGCATCAAGTGCTCATAGCTGCTACTGATAGCATAGAAATCGAAGAGCTCACGAATGCAGTGCAACACATATTGCTGTTCCAGATAGCTGATTTGTTCCTTACTAGGCGAAGCAAGTTGGCTATTGAAGGCATCCACCGTCTGGTCGCTGATGATGGCGCCACGAGACAACGGCTGGCTGAGCACCATACCTTCCAAAGTCTTGCAGCGGCTCAACGCCACATAGGTCTGGCCATGGGTAAAGCTATGGGAAGCATCAATGATGGCATGCTCAAAGGTAAGACCCTGACTCTTATGAATGGTTATCGCCCACGCCAGTCGGAGCGGATACTGGCGGAAGCGTCCTTCCACGCTCTCCTCAATTTCCTTGGTTTCCTCATTCAGAGTATATTTCGAATTGGTCCACTCCATCTGTTCCAGTTCAAAATCCTGGTAGGTATCCTTGCTGCGCACGGTAATCTTGTCGCCGATGATGGTGCGCACCTCGCCAATCATACCATTATAGAAACGGTGCTGGGGATCGTTCTTGATAAACATCACCTGCGCTCCCGGTTTCAAGATAAGCTTGAAATCAGCAGGATAAGATGATTCCGGGAAATTGCCTTCCACCTCGGCAGTAAAGGAATACGCCTGCGACGGAAGAGCTGCAAGCTGCTGCTCGTTGATATACTGCGCAGGAGCATTATGGGTGGTCAGACGGATATAGTTGCCCTCCTTAGGCGGTTCGAAATTTGGGATATATCGCTGGTTCAGAGCCTGCAACGTGGCTTCGGAAGCCTTGTTCTCCCTAATCTGATTAAGAAGAGAAATAAACTGCTGGTCTTGCTGACGATACACCTTTTTGAGTTCGATGGTAAGATAGCCCGCCTGCTTCAAGGCATTGCTGCTGAAGAAGAAAGGGGTATCATAATACTGCCCTATCATCTGCTCTTCCTGCGGTGTAACCACAGGAGCAAGCTGATGCAAATCGCCTATCATGAGAAGCTGAACGCCTCCGAAAGGCAAGTCGTGGCGCTTGCGATATTGACGCAATACGGAATCGATGGCATCAAGCAGATCGCTGCGTACCATACTGATTTCGTCGATGACAAGCAGGTCGATGCTTCGGATGATGTTACGTTTCAGATTACTGAATTTATAGCGTTTCTGTTCGTCACTACCGAAGGTCGTACCTGGCACGTATGGCGAAAACGGAAGTTGGAAGAACGAATGAATGGTCATTCCTCCAGCGTTGATGGCAGCGATGCCCGTAGGAGCCAGCACCACCATGCGTTTAGGCGACAGTTCTTTCAATCGCTTGAGGAAGGTCGTCTTACCTGTGCCCGCCTTTCCCGTAAGGAAAAGGTTGGCACTTGTCTTTTCTATAATGTTCCATGCCAGGATGGATTCTTCGTTCATTTCCATGACCACTTCTTTTAAAATGCTAGATTTCCTCTACTATCTCGCTCATCTCCTTGCGCTTCTTCTCGGCACGAGGACAATCATCGGCAATATGCCCGATAGGAATGATGACCACAGCCTCATATCCCTCACGTGGGAATAGCAGCTGCATCTTCTCAGTATCATAATTGCATACCCAGCAGGTTCCCAAACCTCTTTCAGTAGCAGCCAGACAGAGGTGCTCGGTAGCTATTGCCACATCAATATCTCCATGAGGCTTCTCATCGTATCTGCGAACCCAATTCTCGTCCACATTTCTCATGCCCACGATATACATCGGAGCCGTCTTGAACCACTCGCGGTCGTAGCACTGCTGCAACTTCTGCTTAGCCTCATCCGAACGGACGATGAGCCAAAGCCAAGGCTGCCTGTTCACTGCCGATGGTGCCAAACGCACACATTCCATGATGTAATCCAAATCCTCCTGACTTACCGCCTCAGAGGTAAACTTGCGAGCCGAGAATCGTTCCTGGCTCAATGCCAACATATTTTTCATACCGTTTCGTTTTAAACTTTTTAATCCTTTTAATCCTTCTATAAACACATTCAATTTTTCAGAAATCGAAAGCATTTACCTTTTTAAAAGGCAAAATTACAAAAAATCCACGAAAAGCCCAAGCCTTTCGGAGATTTTCTTTCTAATCATCCTATGATTTTCCTGAATTTATTTACCCTTAAGGGAAAATATATTTAGCCTTAAGGGAAAATATTTTTTGCCTTAAGGGAAATTATCCTAGATAAAGACTAGCGTTTCGAATATTTTTTGTAATTTTGCAACACGAAAGGATTTGTAAGATAAGAAAATGATAGGATTGGCTGATTGCAATAACTTCTACTGTTCGTGCGAACGAGTGTTTCGCCCCGACCTGATAGGAAAGCCCGTGGTTGTTTTGAGCAACAACGACGGGTGCGTCATTGCACGCTCAGAAGAAGCCAAGGCTTTGGGATATAAGATGGGCGATCCGTTCTATCAGGTAAAGGAAAAACTGGAGGCAGAAGGCGTAGCCATTTTCTCCAGCAACTATACACTTTATGGATCGCTTTCCAACAGGGTGATGTCGATGCTTTCGCACTACTCGCCCCGCATCGACCAATACTCCATCGATGAAAGTTTCTTCGAAGTGGATAGTTCCATGGCAAAGAGCTTTTTCGAAACTGATCATTCCATGGCAGAACGTTTCTTCAAGGAATATCCGAAGGAAAACGTTACTTCTGCTACATCAGATCCTTTGCTCCACCAATATGGTGCCAGGATTTCTGCCGATGTGCTCCGATCCGTGGGAATCCCTATCTCCATCGGCATCGCAGAAACGAAAACACTGGCAAAAATCGGATCCAAATTCGCCAAGAAATACAAGGGCTACCAGGGCTGCTGCCTCATTGATACCGATGAACGGAGACACAAGGCCTTGTCGCTGTTCCCTATAGAAGATGTATGGGGAATCGGACGACAGATTGCCAGAAAGCTTGATTATATGGGCATTCGCACAGCTGCCCAGTTTGCTGACAAGAAAGAAAGTTGGGTGCGCAGCCATTTCAACATCACCACCGTGAGAACGTGGAAGGAACTGAATGGCGAAAGCTGCATCAGCATCGAGGAACTGCCACAGAAGAAGAGCATCTGCACCAGCCAGGGCTTTGCCGGTGAAGGCATCAGCGATAAGGATGTGGTGGAAGAAGCCGTGGCAAATTTCGCCGTGCGCTGCGCTGAAAAGCTGCGACGTCAGGGCAGCGTGTGCCAGGGAATCACTGTGTTTGCCTGGACATCCAGGTTCAATGAGAACGTGCCGGAATACACCATCCACGATTCTCTTACCCTGCCCATTGCTACCAATGCGCAGGAAGAAATAGTAGGTGCTGCCCTCAGCATTCTACGGGCCAAATACCCGAAACCGATGGCAGACAGCAGGCCCGATCGCCCCGGCATGTCGTTTCACTTCAAGAAAGCTGGCGTTATCCTGTGGCAGATTTCACCCGACCATCCCCGTCAGCAAGACCTCTTCGACACCATCGACCGGAGCAGGCAAAAGGCATTGATGGAAGCCATTGATGCCATCAACCGGAAGAATGGCTATGGAACCATTCGCCAAGCCGTTCAAGGCAATGGTTGCCGATTCGATCTGAAGCGGGAATATATGTCGAAGCGGTTTACCACAGATATTCATGAGATTCTGAAAGTAAAAACAAAATGAATAAGAATAACGATAACAAGATAAGACTGACATTTCACCCTGCGGAATTCGGAGCCAAGATGCCGATTCCGCTGGCAGAGCAAAGCGTAAAGGCAGGCTTCCCTTCGCCGGCACAAGACTATATGGAGGGAGAGATAGACCTCAACGATATTCTGGT
>ENA-UEOZ01000198-UEOZ01000198.1-human-gut-metagenome-genome-assembly--contig:-NODE-198-length-46824-cov-9.175648_pt1 | contig 46824 bp, 39 predicted proteins | sample MGYA00242898_ERZ507912 | MGnify/ENA primary metagenome ERZ507912 (study PRJEB26167, sample SAMN06115410) | human gut metagenome | host: Homo sapiens | place: China:Chongqing | collected 2016-04-27... | reverse complement strand
AAGCATTCCACCAGCTTGAAGTGCTGGTGCACCATGCCGATGCCCAGTGCATTTGCATCGTTGGGGTTGCGGATGGCGACCTCCTTGCCGTTCTTGCGGATCTGACCAGCCTCCGGCTGGTACAGGCCGAACAGCACGCTCATCAGCGTACTTTTGCCGGCGCCATTTTCGCCCAGCAGGGCGTGTACCTCGCCTTTGCGCAGCTGCAGGGTGATATCATCGTTCGCCTTGATCCCAGGGAATTCCTTGGTGATGTGGAGCATCTCGATCACAAAATCCTCTGCCAATCTGCTCACTCTCCTTTCGTGCCGTATCGACACCTATACTATTCTATCTTTCATTATACCTGATTTCCGACAATTTGCACACGGCTTTTTTCGTTTTTGGCAGAAAGTACAGATAAAAGTATTACTTTTGAGGCATCCTGCACAGTTTCCGCCGGGTCTGCCCTGCCCGGACACACAAAAACAGGGTGCCCGCCTGCAATGGGCACCCTGTTTTTGCATTGAGTAATTCATAAAAGCGGCCTGCCGGTTTGCGGCCCGCAGGCTGCGGGAAACGCCGGGTTACTGGATATCGTTGACGGTGGTGAACTCGCTGACGGTGGGCTTGACCCCATCATCCGAGCTGTTGTCCACGGTGATCTCGCCGGAAGCGGTCACGGTCAGGAATTTGCGGTGGGAAATTTTTATCCTGGGTTCTCCTTGAAATAGTATGACTTCTGGTTTTTGATACAGCAAAAGACGGGGTGTCCCTTTCGGAACATCCCGCCTGGGGAAGCTCTTTACTGGATGTAGTTGACAGTAGTGAACTCGCTGACGGTGGGCTTGGTAGCATCGTCGGAGTTGTTGTCCACAGTAATCTCGCCGCTCTTGATCTTGTCCTTGACGGTCTCGTACTCGTCCTTGGTGAAGGTCTCGAAGTTCCAGCTGTCGTCTGCGGTGGGCAGGCCGATGTAATCGCCATCCTCCAGACCGAAGTTGCCGTTGGAAGCAGCGATCTCGCTCCAGTCACCGGCCTCGATGTCGGACAGAGCGGTGTTGACAGCCTCAGACAGACCCTTCATGGCAGAGGTGATGAACGGGTTGTAGGCATAGGTGCCGTCAGCCACGCCGTTTGCGCCGATGTAGTTCTGGTCAACGTCCACGCCGATGACGTAGCCGTTGTTCTTCAGAGCAGCCTCCACAGCGGAGGTGTAGATGCCGCCGCCGCAGGCAAACACGACCTGCGTGCCGTTGGAGTACCAGCCCTCCATACGGGAGGTGATGTTGGCATCGCCGTAGAACTGGCCGCCGTAGAAGTAGTTGATCTCGACGTTCTGGCCCAGCTCCTGTGCGGCAGCATCAGCGCCCTGCACGAAGCCGTAGCCGTAACGGATGACAGCGGGCACAGCCATGCCGCCCAGGAAGCCCAACTTGGTCTTGCCGTCCTTGGCGATCGCGTAACCGGCCAGGTAACCTGCCTGCTCTTCCTTGAAGGTGATGCAGTAGCAGTTTGCGGGGATGGTATCCGTGCCGATATCGAACTGGGTCACGTCGATGGCGATGAACTTGACATCGGGGTACTGGTCAGCAGCCCATGCCAGGGAAGCACCGTACAGGTAGCCCACGCAGACGATCACGTCTGCACCGTCGTTGACAGCCTGACGGATCATGGTCTCACGATCCTCATCAGAAGCGTCAGCCTCGGGGATGTAGTACTGGCAGTTGTCGCCCATGTAGCCGGAAACAGCCGTCCAACAAGCCTGGTTGAAGCTCTCATCGTCGATCGTGCCGGTGTCACAGGTCAGAGCGACCTTGACGATCTTCTCGCCGCCCTCAGCAGCGGAGGAAGCAGCAGCGGAAGAAGCGGTGCTGGTGGAAGAAGCGGAAGAACCGCCACAAGCGGTCAGAGCAGCGGCGGCGGCAGCGGCACCAGCCACAGCCAGGAAGTTACGACGAGAAATCTTCATAAGAAAGTCTCCTTTATTTTCAATCCATCGCGTGCCGGCCTGCAAATGCAGGCACTTGCACATTTACTGGTTCAAGTATAGCGGGAAGATGTGTGAGATGCAAGCACTTTTCGATTACAAAATATTTACAAAATCTTTGTAAATATGTCCAAAAAATATTACCTTTGCACAACTTCCTGCCGTTCCGGTTTTGTGCCGTGAAGCGATTTATTTTTCCACAGCGGCATTTCCGGCCACATTGGAAGGCCCGAACCCAAAGGGCAGCAGTTCGTCCATGCTGCGCTCAATGAAATCCTCCGGCGTTTTGGCCATGATTACGTTCAGCTCCGGCCCGCCGAACTCGAACAGTGCCTGACGGCACACACCGCAGGGCGAGGTGATCTGTTCGTTCACCTCGCCGCGGCGGCTGCCCACCACTGCAATATCCGTGAACTCGGTCACGCCGTCGGCCACGGCCTTGAACAGGGCCGTGCGCTCTGCGCAGCTGGTGGGGGTAAAGGACGCATTTTCCACGTTGCAGCCGGTGTAGACGCGTCCGTCCTTTGCGCGCAGGGCAGCACCCACCATAAAATTGGAATACGGTGCATAAGCCTTTTCGCGGGCAGCCAGTGCCATGCGGATCAGTTCCTGCTTTTCTTCCAGGGTCAGGTTCGTCATAAGATGTTCCTCCTTTGGGGGGCGAAAACAGCGCGGCCGGCCTTTTTGCAGGCAGACCGCGCTGGATCTTCGGTTGGGTTTCTCAGTACTCTGCGCCCAGAGCCACCTTCATCATGTTGGTAAAGCTCGTCTGGCGCTGCTCGGCCGTGGTGATCTCCGGTGCCACAAAGCTGTCGGAAATGGTCAGCAGGCAGGCCGCATGCTTGCCCAGCACCTGTGCGTTGGCAAACAGGGCAAAGCTCTCCATCTCCACGCACAGGCAGCCGCGCTCATCCCGCAGCTTTTCCCAGTAGGTGGGCTTTTCGTCGGAGGGCTGGCGGTAGAACACATCCGAAGAGTGGATGTTGCCCTCAATGAGGGGAATGCCCTGCTTGGCGGCAGAAGCGCGCAGCTTGTCGTTCAGGCTCTGGCTGGGCAGGGTGATGTCCCCCTCGAAGCCGCTCTGTACCCGGGCGTAGTTGGACTCGCTCACCGCACCGGTGGACAGCACTACGTCGAACAGCTTGGCCTTTTCGGTGTAGCTGCCGGCAGAGCCGATGCGGATGATGTTGTCCACATCGTAGAACTTGAACAGCTCATAGGAATAGATGCCGATGGACGGCATGCCCATGCCGCTGCCCATTACGCTGATGGGGCGGCCCTGATAGGTGCCGGTAAAGCCCAGCATGCCGCGCACACCGGTCACCTGACGCACATCCTGCAGGAAGGTGTCGGCAATGAACTTGGCGCGCAGAGGGTCACCGGGCATGAGGACCGTCTTGGCGAAATCGCCCTTTTCAGCGCTGTTGTGAGGGGTAGACATAGAACATCTCTCCTTTTTCTTTATGATCGGCAGGCAGGCCCTTCCCGGTGGAAAGGCCCGCTCTGCATGCTTACCTGTATTTTCTGCGGTTGAACACGTTCTGCGGGGCAATGTAAGAGCCGTTGCGGCGGATCTCGAAGTGGCAGTGGTTGCCGCTGGAACGTCCGGTGCTGCCCACATAGCCGATCAGCTGGCCCTGCTTGACGGTCTGGCCTGCATGGACCACCAGCGACAGGCAGTGTGCATACACGGTGGTGTAGCCGTTGCCATGGTTGATGATGATGGAGTAGCCATAGCCCGTACCTGCACCAGCCTTGTTGTAACCGGCCTTGGTGACGGTGCCGCCTGCCGAAGCGTAAATGGGCGTACCGGCGGCGGCGCAGATATCCACGCCCTTGTGGCTGCCGCCGTACCAGCGCGAGCAGTTCCGGTAGCCGGGCACCGGCCAGATGAACTGACCGCTGCCGGTGATGTAGGAAGTGCTGGTGGTCACCTTCTTGGTGCCCACCACGATCTTTTCGGTCACAGGCTCCTTAATCACTTCGGTGCTGAGGATCTGCTGGCTGAGCTGGGTGCCGTTGGTGTCGTACACACGCTGGGCCGTCACACTGCGGATGCCGTTTTCACCGGCCTGCGTGGTCTTTTTGGTGCCCACGTTGTACTCTTTGGATTTGGTCGTCTCGCTGGTATAGGGGATCTCCTCCTGCCAGGTCTCGATCTTGGTGATGCGCACTTCCAGCGTGGCTTCCTGTTTGGTCACGATCAGCTCATCACCGGCCTGGATGTTGGAGGTCTCGGTCAGGGCCGCGCCCTTGAAGTTCGTATTCAGCTCGCACAGTTCCCGGAAGGTCAGGTCGTTCTTCTGGGCAATGCTCCACAGGGTGTCGCCGGTCTGCACGGTATAGATCTTTTCCTGCTGCTGCACGCCGGAAAGCATCGACTCCACATCGTTTTCCTGCTGGAAACTTTCATTGAAGTAGATGCCATTCTCCAGGGTGACCTCTTTGTTGAAGCCCACGGTCACATTGGGATCTTCCGGGTTCTCATAGGGTTCCAGCAGGCTGCTCAGGTAGCTCTGCAGGGCAGTGCCGTCCGAGCACACGGCGGTCAGTTCTCCGTCCAGATACAGGGCGGTGCCCTCACTGATCTGGTCGCTGGAGGACTTCAGGATGGCGTTGGCCATCTCGTTTTCGTCCAGCACGCTGTGTGCCACCGAAATGGTATAGGTGGGCTCCACCGTCCACTTGGTGTTCTCGTCCGTGCCTGCATCGTTGATACGCTCCTGCACGGCTTCCTTGGCAGAGTTGAACACATCCTCGTTGGCCACATAGCCCACGGTCTGGCCGTTCACCTGCACTTCCAGCGCATAGGGCTGACGGATGGTGTTCTGCACCACTGTGACCATCCCGGCCAGTGCCAGCACCGGCAGGATGTACATGGCCATGCGCGGCAGGGTGCGCACATTGCGCCGCACGCCGCCGACCAGATAATGTACGCTGTCCTTTACGGCTGCGCCAAAGCCCTTTTCCTTCCGGACGCGGCGCGCATGTACCAGCAGCGAACCCATGCCCCGGAAGAACAGCACGATGGGCCCGAACAGGTCGCGCACCATCTGGGCCGCACCGGGGAACGCCATGGACACGATGGTGTGCAGCAGGCTGCGCACCCAGAGCCGTGCACCGGACACGCCCCGGCACACCGTGCGTCCGACACGGACAAATGCATATTCGGCCGAAAATCCCAGAGCGTACAGGGCCTCACCTACGATGAGAACGAGGCGGTTCTGCAGCAGCTTCTGAGAAAAATGATTGACGTGATGCTGGGTCCTGCGGCGGAAGCGGTGCCGACGCAGGAGCTGCATGCATTGGAACTGTGCCCACAGGGAGCGCAGCTTCTGGCCGCGTTTTTTCGGCGGCTGCTGCGCAGGCTCTGCGGTCTGCGGTTCCTTTGTCTTATCTTCGATCAAACGGGTTTCTCCTTCCTTGCCGCGCGGCAAAGCTGCTCTGCATCCGGCGCGGCGGTGGTTTCCACATCCTGTGCGGCTGAATGTCAGCGCACAGACAATCTATGCTCATTTTATTATACACCCTGCACGGAATGAAACAAGCACCTGAACAAAATTTGGGCAGTTCTTTCACGCACTTTTCACGAAAGCAGGTCGGCCATATCCTGCGGCAGCGGGCTTTCCACGGTCACCGTGCGGCCTGTTCCGGCGCTCACCGGGGTGCGGATGCAGATGCCGTCCGGCACCTCGGTGTACTCCGGCACCCGGAAGGTCTGCTTTGCGCAGTGCAGTGCCTGCCGCCCGATGCGGTCCCGGCGGCCGCCGTAGAGGTCATCCCCGGCCAGCGGGTGGCCGATGGACGCAAAATGCACCCGGATCTGGTGGGTGCGGCCGGTCACCGGCACGCAGGCGGCCAGGCTCAGGCCGTTCTGTACCTTTAATATGATGTACTCGGTGCGGCTGGGCTTGCCCTCCGGGGTCACACACCGCCCGATGATGCTGTCGCCCCGGCGGCCGATGGGCGCGTCGATCACGCCCGGCCCCAAGGGCAGCTCGCCCTCCACGATGGCGTAATAGAGCTTCTGCACGTTTTCTGCCAGGAGCGGCGCAGCATAGGTGTTGCGGGCCGCCAGCACAAGGCCGCTGGTGTCCTTGTCGATGCGGTTCACCGGGCGGAACACCGGGCTGCGGCCCTGCTGCAGTGCCCAGGCTGCATAGCCGTTGGCCAGCGTGCCGCCGGGGTAGTTCAGAGTGGGGTGCACCGCCAGATGGGGCGGCTTTTCCAGCACCACGGCAAAGGCATCCTCGTAGACCACCTGCACGGCAATGTCCGGCTGCGGGGCCACGCCGCCTGCTTCCGGCGGGAGGTCGAAGCTCAGCACCTGCCCCGGGTACACCCGGCGGTTGGCCAGCACGGACGCACCGTCGGCAAAAAAGCCGCCGCCCTGAAATTTGACTGCCCGGGCAAGCTCCGTAGAAACGGCACACTGGTGCAGAAAGTTCCGCACAAGCGTTCCATTTTGGGTCTGCAGGGTGTCCGGCACCGTGAAATACAGACGCACGCGCACCCCTCCCTTGCACGAAAAACAGATATAAATAGTATAGCAAAAAACGCTTTCGCTTGCAAATCTTGTTTTTTTATGGTATTATGAGGAACGGAAAACGAGTGGAACATACGGCGGCGGGGCGGCTTTGACCGCTCTGAGGAAAGTCCGGGCCTCACAGAGCACGGTAACTGCTAACGGCAGCCGAGGGTGACCTCAGGGAAAGTGCAACAGAAAACAAACCGCCGCAGCAATGCGGTAAGGATGAAACGGCGAGGCAAGAGCTCACCAGCGCATGGGTGACCATGCGGCTTTGTAAACCCTACCGGAAGCAACGCCTATATGGGACGTACAGCGCTGCTCGCGTGTCCCGAAGGCGGCATGAACCTGTCAGCAATGGCAGGTCTAGACAGATCGTCGTTTAATACAGAACCCGGCTTACGGTCCATCTCGTTTTCCGCTTTTATGCTTTCCGGCTGCCCGCATCCCTGCGGGCAGCTTTTGTTTTGTCATACTTCTTTTACCAAGCTGTCACTTTCCGTTTGCTGCAGTTTGTGGTATACTATGGGCACTGCAGGCCCTCTGCAGGCTAAAACGAAAGACAGGATGTGAAATCCTCCGATGAAAGATGGTTTTTTAAAGGCAGCCGCCTTCTCCCCCGCCCTGCGGGTGGCGGACTGCACCTATAACGCCCAGCAGATCCTTGCCGACGTGCAGGCAGCCGCCGCGCGCGGGGTCAAGCTGGCCGTGTTCCCGGAATTCTGCCTCACCGGCTACACCTGCGGCGATCTGTTCCTGCAGCACACGCTGCAGACCGGTGCGCTGGATGCCCTGCAGGCCGTGCTGGACGGCACCCGGACGCTGGACACCGTCGTGCTGGTGGGCCTGCCGCTGCTGGTACACGGCAAGCTGTACAACTGCGCCGCCGTGCTGTGCCGCGGGCAGCTGCTGGGCCTTGTGCCCAAGACCTACCTGCCCAACTACGGTGAATTCTACGAGAAACGCCAGTTCACCCCCGGCAGCACCGAGGTGGAAACGATCACCGTGTGCGGCCAGCAGGTGCCCTTTGGCACTTCGCTGCTGTTCCGCTGCCGGTCCATGCCCAGTTTTGTGCTGGGCGTAGAGCTGTGCGAGGACCTGTGGAGCGCACTGCCGCCCTCCACCTTCCACGCGCTGGCCGGGGCCACGGTCATCGCCAACCTTTCGGCCAGCGACGAGACCGTCGGCAAGGCCGAGTACCGCCGGGCACTGGTGTCCAACCAGTCGGCCCGCCTGCTGTGCGGCTACCTGTACGCCTCGGCCGGGCACGGCGAGAGCACCCAGGACATGGTGTTCGCCGGGCACGACCTGATCGCCGAAAACGGCACCCTGCTGGCCGAGACAGCTCCCTTTGCGGGCGGCATTGCCGAGACCGAGATCGACTGCCAGCGCATGGAGGCCGAGCGTGCCCGTAACACCAGCTTTGAGCTGAGCCGCGATGGTTACACCACGGTGGAGTTTGATCTGGAACTCACCGAGACCCCCCTCACCCGCTGGATCGACCCGGCACCCTTCGTGCCCGGCGACCCCAAGCGCCGCGCCGAGCGCTGCGAACTGATCCTGAAGATGCAGGCCGACGGTCTGGCCAAGCGGCTGGAGCACGCCCACGCCAAAACGGCGGTCATCGGCATTTCCGGCGGTCTGGACAGCTGTCTGGCCCTGCTGGTGGCGGTGCGCGCCATGAAGCAGCTGGGCCGCCCCGCCAGCGATGTGCTGGCCGTGACCATGCCCTGCTTCGGCACCACCCACCGCACCCGCAGCAATGCCGAGATCCTGTGCGATGAGCTGCAGGTCTCCTTCAAGGAGATCGACATTGCCGAAACGGTCCACAGCCACTTCCGGGACATCGGCCAGGACGAAAGCGTGCTGGACGTGACCTTTGAAAATGGGCAGGCCCGTGTGCGCACGCTGGAGCTGATGGACACCGCCAACCGCACCGGCGGCCTTGTGGTAGGCACCGGCGACCTGTCGGAGCTGGCACTGGGCTGGGCCACCTACAACGGCGACCACATGAGCATGTACGGTGTGAACGCCGGGGTGCCCAAAACGCTGGTGCGCCATCTGGTGCATTACGAAGCCGACATTGCCGCCACCGACGCCCTCCGCACCGTGCTGCTGGACATTCTGGACACTCCGGTCTCCCCGGAGCTGCTGCCCGCCAAGGACGGCGAGATCGCGCAAAAGACCGAGGATCTGGTGGGCCCCTATGAGCTGCACGACTTTTACCTCTATCAGGTGCTGCGCTTCGGCTTTGGCCCGGCCAAGATCTTCCGGCTGGCAAAGGCCGCCTTTGCAGGCCGCCCCGAATACCCCGACAACGTGCTGTACAAGTGGCTGCGCAACTTCTACTGGCGGTTCTTCGCCCAGCAGTTCAAGCGCAGCTGCCTGCCGGACGGTCCCAAGGTGGGCAGCGTGACCCTTTCGCCCCGCGGCGACTGGCGCATGCCCAGCGATGCCTGTGCCGCCCTCTGGCTCGCCGAACTGGAACAGCTTTCGATCAAGGACTGACAGATGAAACACAAAAAACTGCTGACCAATCTTCTGTTTGCCGCCGTCGTTCTGGCCATTGCCGCCGTTCTGCTGCTGGTGCGCAACGCACACAGCAGCGGTTCCAAGCTGCGGGCCGAACTAATCTACGGTGACAACAACACCACCATGAACCTTCCGCTGGACAAGAATGATACCTATGACGTAGACACCGGGTACTACACGGTGCACATCGAGATCAAGGACGGTGCTGCCCGCTTTGTGGACTCCCCCTGCCCGGACCACATCTGTGAGGGCTTCGGCTGGCTGTCCAACGAAGACCAGACCGCCACCTGCCTGCCCGCCCGCGCGGTGCTGACCATCGTGCCGGCTGACTGAGCCTGAACGCTCAAAAGGAGATTTCCTATGAAGGATGATTCCAATCGTTCCCTGCGGCGTGTGAACCGCAAGGGCCGCGGTGCGGCAGACCGCACTGTGGAAGTGGACAGCTCCGCTTTTTTTGCGGAGGACCCGTCCCCCACGCCGCCGCCCCGGAAAAAGCCCAATTCCTCTGCCCCGCGCCGCAGCGGTGCCCCGGCACAGGCTGCCGCCGCCCGGCCCTCCGCTTTCGGCAGGATCCTGCTGCCGGTGCAGGGCATCCTCAGCGTGGCTTCGCTGGTGCAGCTGTGGCGCACCCAGATGCTGCCCGTGCTGTATCTGGTCATTCTGGCCGCCCTGCTGTTCCTGCTCTGGCTGCTGGTCAAGCGCTGTCAGGAGTACAATGTGCCCGGCAAGGTGTCCCGTGTGTTCTCGGTGTTCCTGTGCGCCTGCATGGCGCTGGGCTGTGTCTGGGCCCAGCAGGGTCTGACCGCACTGGACAACATGACCAACGGTCTGCTCACCGGTGCCGAGGCCAACAAGATCACCAAGGAGCCTTTCGTCATCTACCTCAGCGGCGTGGACACCCGTGGTGAACTGACCGAAAAAGCCCGCAGCGACGTGAACATCCTGGCTGTGGTGAACCCCCAGACCAAGCAGGTGGCGCTGATCAACACGCCCCGCGACTACTATGTGGATCTGGCCGGCACCAACAGCAAGGACAAGCTGACCCACGCCGGTCTGTACGGCGTGGAGACCAGCATGGCCACATTGGGCAACCTCTACGGCATCAATGTGGATCACTACATCCGCATCAACTTTGCGGGCTTCATCAATATCGTGGACGCCCTGGGCGGCGTGGACGTGTATTCCGACCAGGCCTTCACCTCAGTGGGCAGCCCCGGCTACTACGACCCCACCACCTTTGCCGAAGGCTGGAACCATCTGGACGGTAAGTCCGCCCTGGCCTTTGCCCGGGAGCGCCACGCCTTTGCCTCCGGCGATATCCAGCGCGGCATCAACCAGATGAAGGTCATCGACGCCATGCTGAACAAGATCAAGTCCCCTGCCCTGCTCATGGGCTTTTCCAAGATCATGGACGCCGCTTCGGACTGCTTTGTCACCGATTTTTCGCAGGATCAGATCAGTGCGCTGGTGCGCATGCAGCTGAGCGATTTTGCCAACTGGGACATCCAGAGCTACACCGTTACCGGCTCGTCCGGCACCAGCACCCAGTGCTATTCCGCCAAGGGCCAGAAGCTCTACGTCATGAAGCCGGATGAAGCCTCCGTCAGCAAGGCCAAAGAGATGATTGCGACCGTGCTGGGCGGTGAGGGTACTGTGAGCGACACCACCCAGACCCCGGAAAAGACCGACATCTTTACCCCCACCACCGACCCGAACGCCGCTGCTTCCATTCCGGAAGAACCGGCGGAAAGCGTCATCGTGGAGGAGCCCGCCGAGAGCGTGCCGGAAGAGACCCCGGCCGAAACACCTGCTGATCAGCCTGCAGAACAGCCTGCCGACACCCAGCCCCAGGAGCCGGAGACTCCGGCCGACAGCGGCACCAGTGACGGCAGCACTGAAGCTCCGTCTATCTCCCTGCCCACGCAGGAAGAGGTGGAACAGGCTGCATCCTCGCTGTACAACGCAGCGTCCACCATTCTGGATGCCATCTACAATGCAGCGTCCCAGAACGACGCCGCCTGAGTTCCCACAACCGCAACGAGGCCCCGGAGGGCAGAACCTCCGGGGCCTCGTTTTTTCGTTGTCAGGATCTTATGCCTTGATCTCGTTCCACACGCTGTGGCCGTCCAGGCTGGAGGCATCCACGCCCAGATACTCGCAGATGGTCTGGGCAATGGTGCCGAAGCAGAGCTTCGTGCCCAGGTCCACACCGGGCTTCACGCCCTTGCCGCAGACCAGGTACGGCACATACTCGCGGGTATGGTCGGTGGTCTTGGTGTAGGAGGGGTCGCAGCCGTGGTCTGCGGTGACCATCAGCAGGTCGCCCTCCCGCATGCCGGGGATGAAGTCGGCCAGGAAGCGGTCGAACTCGGTGGCGGCAGCCGCGTAGCCCGCCACGTCGCGGCGGTGGCCGTACAGCATGTCAAAGTCCACCAGGTTCACAAAGGCCAGGCCCTCGAAGTCGCGGGTCTGCAGGGCCTTGGTGAAGGCAATGCCGTTGGTGTTGCCGGTGGTCTTGATCTTCTCGGTCACGCCCTCGCCATCAAAGATATCGAAGATCTTGCCCACGGCGATGACGTCCTTGCCGGCGTTCTTCAGCAGGTCCAGCATGGTGGCGCGGGGCGGCTTCAGGCTCAGGTCGTGGCGGTTGGTGGTGCGGTAGAAGGTATCGGCGGTGCGGCCCAGGAAGGGGCGGGCAATGACGCGGCCCACGCCATACTCGCCCTTGAGCATCTCGCGGGCGATCTCGCAGTAACGGTACAGCTCGTGCACCGGCACCAGCTCTTCGTTGGCGGCCACCTGGAACACGCTGTCGGCACTGGTGTAGACGATGAGGGCGTTTTCCTTCATGGCCTGCTCGCCGTAGTCCTTCAGCACCTGGGTGCCGGAATAGGGCTTATTGCAGAGCACCTTGTGGCCGGTCTTTTCCTCAAACTCGTGGATGAGCTCTGCGGGGAAACCCTCCGGGAAGGTGGGCAGCGGCTTCGGGCTCACCACACCGGCGATCTCCCAGTGGCCGATGGTGGTGTCCTTGCCCATGCTCTGCTCCTGCAGGCGGGCAAAGGAACCGGTGGGAGCTGCTGTCTTTTCCCCGGCGGTCACGCCGTCGATGTTGAACAGGCCCAGCTTTTGCAGGTTGGGGCAGTTGAAGTTGGGATGCTTTGCAATGGCACCCAGCGTGTTGGTGCCCTCGTCGCCAAAAGCGGCGGCATCCGGCTCGGCGCCGATGCCAAAGCTGTCGAGCACGATCAGAAAGACACGTTTTTCCATCTTGGTTTTCTCCATTTCTTCCGGGTCAGCCCGGATAAGTGACACTTTTACCTGCCACCATTATAAGCAAAAACAGGCCCGTTTGCAAGGGCTGTCTTTCCATGCTGCACAGCTGTCCTGACGGGCAGGATCTTAGCCATTTCTTTAACGATTTCTCTGTGCAAAATCCGCAAAATTACCGCGTCCCTGCGTCAAGCATCTGTTCAAACCTCCCGGTATGCAAAAAAGTTGTATTCATCCTGAAATTTCACTTGCTCTCTTGTCAGAAAGCGATTATAATAGTAGTTGGTAAAGTTTTGGATTTTCACTTTACCGTACATTCCAATCCACAGCACGGGGAGTTTTCCCTGTTGGTCGTGTGCGCGGGCCGTTCTGCATGACAGCAGACAGCCTGCTGCAAAATAAATGAGAGAGTGAGAACGTAGACGGAGGTATTTTGAATGAGAAAAACGAAAATTATCTGCACCCTGGGCCCTTCCACCGACAAGGACGGCGTCCTGCGTGAACTGATCGCCAACGGCATGAATGTTGCCCGCTTCAACTTCTCCCATGGCTCCCACGAGGAGCACAAGGGCCGTCTGGACCTGCTCAAGTCCCTGCGCGAGGAGCTGGGCAAGCCCGTGGCTGCTCTGCTGGACACCAAAGGCCCTGAGATCCGCCTGAAGGACTTCAAGAACGGCACCGAGATGCTGGAAGCCGGCCAGACCTTCACCCTGACCACCCGCGATGTGGAGGGCACCAAGGAGATCTGCTCCATCACCTACAAGGATCTGCCTCAGGACGTGGCCCCCGGCGGCACCATCATGCTGGATGACGGCCTGATCAAACTGCAGATCCAGACCGTGAACGATACCGACATCGTCTGCACTGTGCTGAACAACGGCAAAATCAAGAACAAGAAGGGCGTCAACGTGCCCGGTGTGCATCTGTCCATGCCGTATATGAGCCAGCGCGATAAGGACGATATCATCTTCGGCATCGAGCAGGGCTTTGATTTCATCGCTGCTTCCTTTGTGCGCACCGCGCAGGACGTGTACGAGATCCGCAACCTGCTGAACGAGTACGACTCCAACATCCGCATCATCGCTAAGATCGAGAACCGTGAGGGTGTGAACAACATCGACAGCATCCTGGCTGCCGCCGACGCCGTCATGGTGGCCCGCGGCGACCTGGGCGTCGAGATCGACTTTACCGAGCTGCCCGGCATCCAGAAGACCATCATCGACCGCTCCTTCTCCTTCGGCAAGCCCATCGTCACCGCTACCCAGATGCTGGACAGCATGATGGTGAACCCCCGCCCCACCCGTGCTGAGATCTCGGACGTGGCAAACGCCATCTACGACGGCACCTCTGCTATTATGCTGTCCGGTGAGACCGCTGCCGGTGCTTACCCCGTGGAGGCACTGAAGACCATGTCCGCCATCGCCGAGCGCACCGAGCAGGAGGGTCACTACCTGCGCGGCCGTCTGATGGAGCCCAACACCGGCAAGATCAGCGTTTCCGACGCTACCGCTCACGCCGCCTGCCTGACCGCCAAGGACGTGAACGCCGCTGCCATCGTCACCGTGTCCGAGTCCGGCACCACTGCCCGCCTGCTGAGCAAGTACCGCCCGCAGCAGCCCATCATCGCCTGCGTCATGAAGGAGCAGGTGCAGCGTCAGCTGTCCCTGAGCTGGGGCATCACCTCCCTGATGATGCCTCTGGCGCACAGCACCGACGAGCTGATCGAAATGTCCACCGCCCTGGCCAAGGAAAACGGCTTCCTGCACAACGGTGAGCTGGCCGTGGTGACCGCCGGCGTGCCCGTGGGCATTTCCGGCACCACCAACATGATCAAGATCCACATGGTGGGCAACTGCCTGGCCACCGGTGTGGGCGTCGGCCCGGAGAACGCCGAGGTGTCCAACGCCACCGGCAAGGCCTGCGTGTGCCGCACCCTGGACGAGGTGCGTGCCAAGTTCAAGCCCGGCATGGTGCTGGTGGTGCCCTCCACCAGCAACGAGATGCTGAACTATGTGCGCGACGCCGCCGCTCTGGTGGTGGAGGAGCCCGGCCTGAACAGCCATGCCGCCATTGCCGGCAAGGCTCTGCTCAAGCCCACCGTCGTGGGTGCCGTGGGTGCCACCTCTCACATCCGTGACGGCCTGATGATCGCTGTGGACTGCGCACACGGCAGCGTGCAGAGCCTGCAGGCCTGAGAAAGAGGGCGACACAATGGAACGCATTGCGAGCTTCTGTGTTGACCATACCAAGCTGGACCGGGGCATGTACCTGAGCCGTCAGGACGGCGACGTGCTCACTTGGGACATCCGCATGAAGAAGCCCAACCAGGGCGATTACTTGTCCACGGCCGCTGCCCACACGCTGGAGCACCTGTTTGCCACCTACGCACGCAATAGTGCCTTCCAGGATGGTGTGATCTATGTGGGCCCCATGGGCTGCCGCACCGGCTTTTATCTGCTGACCCGCGGCCTGACCCCTGCGCAGGCTTTGGAGCTGACCGTGGAGTCCTTCCGCTTTATGGCCGCCTTTGAGGGTGCCGTGCCCGGTGCCAGCGAAGTGGAGTGCGGCAACTACCGCGACATGGATCTGCCTGCCGCCAAGGCCGAGGCTGCTGCCATGCTGCCGGTTCTGGAAGCCCTGACCGCTGACCGTCTGCACTACTGAGCCTCTGTGCCGGAACTCTAGACAAACAACAAAACCCGGAACTTCCTGTCGGACAGGAAGTTCCGGGTTTTTGGTTTTGTTCGGTTTATTCGTCCGGGTCGCCGCGCTCGGGCATGGTGCGCAGCTCCCGCACCAGCATGGCGCGCAGCTGGTACTGATGCTGCTCGGCCGCAAGGTCGGCTCCGGCATGCAGCTCCACCTCCGGTGCCCGCCCATCGTCCGTGTACAGCGGCACCGTGACCACGGCCTGGGTGCCCTTTTCCGGGGCACACTCCACGCTCAGCCCCCAGCCCATGCGGCGGCAGCACTCGCGGCAAAGCAGCAGCCCCAGTTGAGCCCCGCCCAGAAAGCTGCGCCGGTTTTCCAGCCAGGCTTCCTGGCTGCCCTCCGGCAGACCGCAGCCATTGTCCCGCACAGTCAGCTGCCACATGGTCTCGCTGCGGCGCAGCAGGATCCTCACCGTGCCGCCCTCGCGGCAGGCACGCAGGGCGTTGGACAGCAGATGCAGACACAGCAGCTCCACATCATCCCGGTCAGCCAGCACACGGCAGGTCGTCCAGCCGCCGTAGTCCAGCTCCAGGGTGACCCCCAGCTGCGCACGCACCATGTCGGCCTGGGCCGCCACCTGCTGCAGCAGCTCGCACAGATCCAGCGGGTAAAGCTTAGGCGGCTGCCCGGCACGCAGAAATTCCAGCGCAGACAGCAGTTCGTTGATGGTCCGTTCCAGCTTGGCCGTGGCCGCGCTGATGTCGCTGACTGCCTGCAGGGACTGGGCGTCTGCCCCCACGCGGGCCAGATGCTGCTCCAGATACTCGCAGTTGCGCCCGATCAGCCCCAGCGAATGGAAGCAGGCATCCTCCACCGCCTGCTGCGGGATGGCCTGCGCCGTCAGCTCCTGCGCTGTATTCTGCTGTGCCTGCTCCATTGCTACCGCCTCCAAGACCGTGTGCGTTATTCCCTGCTCTTCTGCTGGATGAGATACCGTTTGATTGCATAGATCAGCTTGCCCGTAGTGGGCTTTTCCGCTTCAAAGCCGCTTTCAGCCTTGAACTGCGTCCAGCCCTCGGCCGGTTTTGCTTCCAGCTGGTCGATCATGCGCCGGATGCCGCTGTCCACGGCCGAGACCGAAACACCGTACTGCTCACTGACCGCCTGCAGGATCTCCTTGCGGATGGCCAGCTTCTGCGAGGTGCCGTAGACCACGCCCACCGCACTGGTCAGATAGCTGCAATTGATGTCCGGGATGCGGATGCCCCAGCTGTGGTACAGCTGCTGGCACTGCTGCTCGGTGCGCTGCCACTGCTGGCCCGGCATCCGGTACAGCTCCCGCAGCAGGTTCTTGAGCTCCATGCGCTCCACGCAGCAACAGCTGCCGGAGTCCTCCATGCGCAGTGCCGAGCTGTTCTTGCGCCGGCCCTCGTCGAACAGCATCAGCAGCGGCTTGTGCTCCAGCTTGCGCAGTTCCATCATGAACTCGATGCTGCTCATATCCTCCATCTGGCTGCACAGCACCACGATGTCAAAATTGTGGCCCTGCTGCAGCTCCTGCAGCAGTTTGTGTCCGTTCAGAAAGCAGGTACAGGCCAGCACTGGGTTCTGTTCTTCCAGATAGTTTTTCTGTACCCGAAGCTCCTTGCGGTCATAGCTTGCAAGGGCGACCTGCAGCACATCTGCCGTCCGCTCATTGTCCACGCCACGCGCCGCCTTCCTGTTCGGTCTGCTGTGCCGCATCCAGCTCTGCCACCACGTCCTGCCAGATCTCCGGCTGAACGCCATTCTCACACAGATATTGCAAAACACGGTAGCCAAACTCCGGTGCAACGGCCATATACTTGCTGTCCATGCGCTGGCTGCTGCCGGTACGGCAAAGCGTCAGGCGACAGCCGGTTTCGCCGTCCGGGTCAAGGGAGTAAACCAGCGTATATGCCTGCTGCAACCCGGCGATGGCAGAAAACTGCCGGACCATGGGTGAAAATGTACGTTCCATAGAAATTCCTCCTTGCTACAAGGCATTGCGACGTTTTTAGTGCATTTCCTTGTTTTTCCTTTTTTATTGTATGGAGCAGGAAGGAACCATTCAACCCTGAAAAAGTGTCTAAAAGTGTCAGGCTGTTTTTCTGTTTGATTTTGCGTCGTGCTGTTTTGCTTTCCGACGTTTTTACAAATCATGCTGCCTGTGCCGCACCGTATTTTCATCGTTCCGGATGGTTTGCACGGCTTTTTTCAGTACCCTTACAATAACACGAACGCCGCAGGATTGCAACCCCTGCCGCCGGGTTGGGAAATTTTTCCTCTCTGACCCGGCCAGAACAGAGAATTTCTACTTCCGCTTCCGGAAACACTTTCTTTTTCATACACAGTTTTTTCATATAGATTTGCTAAAATCATCTCGATTCTTCTGTGCAGTCTGCGCGCCTTTTGGCCCGCAGCGGCACAGCTGTCCGTTCCTCACCTCTCCGGCCCCGGCCGGAACCTTTTCCCCAGAAAGGCACACACATGCTACAAATCAAACAGATCTGCAAACAGTACAAGACCGGCGATCTCGTGCAGAATGCGCTGAACAATGTCAGCCTGAACCTGCGTGATAACGAATTCGTCGCCATCCTCGGCCCCAGCGGCTCCGGCAAAACTACCCTGCTGAACATTATCGGCGGTCTGGACCGGTATGACAGCGGCGATTTGATCATCAACGGCATCTCCACCAAAAAGTACACCGACCGCGACTGGGACTCCTACCGCAACCACACCATCGGCTTTGTGTTCCAGAGCTACAACCTCATCCCCCACCAGACCGTGCTGGCCAACGTGGAGCTGGCCCTTACCATCTCCGGCATTTCCGGGGCCGAGCGCCGCCGCCGCGCCACCGAGGCACTGGAGAAAGTGGGTCTGGGCAACCAGCTGCACAAGCATCCCAGCGAGATGTCCGGCGGCCAGATGCAGCGTGTGGCCATTGCCCGTGCACTGGTGAACAACCCCGACATCCTGCTGGCCGACGAGCCCACCGGTGCACTGGACAGTGAAACCAGCATCCAGGTCATGGAGCTGCTCAAGGAGGTGGCCCGGGACCGTCTAGTGGTCATGGTCACCCATAACCCGGAGCTGGCCGAGCGCTACGCCACCCGCATCGTGACCCTGAAGGACGGCGTCATCCGCTCCGACACCATGCCCTACGAGCCGGACACCCAGACCCTTGCGGCCCCCGTGCACAAGAACATGGGCCGCTCGTCCATGTCGGTGCTCACCTCGCTGACCCTCAGCTTCAACAACCTGCGCACCAAAAAAGCACGCACCCTGCTCACTGCCTTTGCCGGTTCCATCGGCATCATCGGCATTGCGCTGATCATCTCCCTGTCCACCGGTGTCAACAACTACATTGACGACATGGAGCGCTCCACCCTGTCGGAGTACCCGCTGCAGATCATGAGCAGCGGCATGGACTTTACTTCCATGCTCTCTTCCCGCGTTCCGTCGGACAGCTCCCAGAGCACCACTCAGAAAGAAGACATGGTGCCGGTGCGCCAGCTGCTCTCGCAGATGGTGTCGGGCATCACCACCAACGACCTCAAGTCCCTCAAGCAGTATCTGGAGACCACCGACACCACCGTTGCCGACAATGCCACCGCCGTGGAGTATGCCTATAATGTGTCGCCCCAGATCTACCGGCAGGACCCCGACGGCAGCATCCGGCAGGTGAACCCGGATTCCTCCCTGTCCTCGCTGGGCATCAGCTCCGAGACCTCTTCCAACAACATCATGTCCTCCATGATGAACACCAGTGTGTTCTCGGAACTGCCCCAGACCCCGGAGCTGTATGCGTCCCAGTACGACGTCAAGGCCGGCCGCTGGCCGGAAGCCTACAACGAATGCGTGCTGGTGCTGGACGCCACCGGCAGCGTGACCGACTACGCCCTGTACGCGCTGGGCATGCGGGACAACGCCGAGCTGGACAAGATGATCCAGCAGTTTGCCCAGAACCAGAACGTAGACGTGCCGGATGACTTCAAGACCTATTCCTATTCCGATTTTCTAGGCAAGCAGTTCAAGCTCATCAACAGCTCCGACCGCTATGTCTACGACGAGACCTACAGCTTGTGGCGCGATAAATCGGATGACACCGACTATATGAAGCAGGTGGTGGCCAACGGCACCGACCTGACCATCGTGGGCGTGGTGCAGCCCGCCGAGGATTCTTCTGCTGCCATGCTGTCCTCCGGTATCGGCTACACCCACGACCTCACCCTGCACGTCATCGAGCAGGCCAAATCCAGCGCCATCGTGCAGCAGCAGATGGCCGACCCCCAGATCAATGTGTTCACCGGCGAGGAGTTCGGTGCCAACAACGGCACTTCCTTCGATATGTCCTCCATGTTCTCGGTGGACACCGATGCGCTGAAGAATGCCTTCCAGTTTGACACCAGCGCCCTGAAGTTTGACCTGAGCGGCACCTTTGATCTGAGCTCCGGTTCCTTCGACCTCTCTTCCCTGCTGGACCCGGACAGCTTCTCACTGGACCTGGGCGACCTGCCGCAGCTGGACATGGACATGAGCAGCGTGTTTGAGAACATGGATCTGTCCATCTCCCCGGAGGCCCTGCAGAATATGATGCAGAAGATCCTGAACGGCTACAAGGACTATGTGGTGGGCAACGGCATCCTGAATCTGGACAAGATCAGCTTCTCCGCCTATATGCAGACCGAGCAGTTCCAGCAGCTGCTGGCCAGCTCCATAAGTGAACTGCTGGCCGACGCCAACCTGCAGGAGCAGTTCTCCGCCGCCATGCAGACCGTGATGGAGAGCTACTCTGCCCAGATCAGCCAGGCCCTGCAGAGCCAGCTGAGCACCGCCATGAATACGGCCATGCAGCAGATGGGCACCCGGATCAGCCAGCAGATGGAAAGCGCCATCCAGAAGAACATTGCCCAACTGGGCAGCCAGATGGAAAATGCCCTGAAGATCGACGCCAGCGCCTTCCAGAATGCCATCCACATGAACATGACGCAGGAAGAGCTGGCTGAACTGATGAAGTCCTCCATGCTGTCCTCCACCTCTACCTACGACGGCAACCTGCAGAGCCTGGGCTACGCCGACCTCGATGACCCCAGCACCATTTCCATCTACCCGAAGGACTTTGACTGCAAGGCCCTGATCGTGAATGCACTGGACGCCTACAATGCCTCCGCCGAGGCAAATGGCGAGGATGACAAGGTGGTGCGCTACACCGATGTGGTGGGCACCCTGATGACCTCGGTGACCAAGATCATCAACATGATCAGCAACATGCTGGTGGCCTTTGTGTCCATCTCGCTGGTGGTGTCCTCCATCATGATCGGCGTCATCACCTATATCAGCGTGCTGGAGCGCCGCAAGGAGATCGGCATCCTGCGTGCCATCGGCGCGTCCAAGCGCAACATCTCGGAGGTATTCAACGCCGAGACCTTCATCATCGGTCTGTGCTCCGGCTGCATGGGCGTGGGCCTGAGCCTGATTCTGCTGATCCCCGGCAACATGCTCATCCACTCCATTGCCGACAGTGCCTCGGTCACGGCAGCCCTGCCGCTGCAGGCTGCACTGGTGCTGATCGCACTGGCCACACTGCTCACCATTCTGGGCGGCCTGATCCCCGCCAAGAGCGCCTCCAAGTGCGACCCCGTCAAGGCCCTGCGCTCGGAGTGATTCCCGGCAGACAAAACACAAGCGGACGGTTCCCCGATCGGGCAGCCGCCCGCTTTTTGCATTGCGGCGCATCTTGTGCTAAAATAAGAAAAAACACAAAGGAGCCTTTTTCCATGCCCAACATCATTGAGATCACTGATTTTTCCGCGCCAGAGCTGGACGTCTACGCCCGCTTGACCCAGGCCCAGCTGCGCAATCGACTGGAGCCGGAAAAGGGCGTTTTTATTGCCGAGAGCCCCAAGGTGATCGCGCGGGCGCTGGATGCCGGCTACCAGCCGCTGTCCCTGCTCATGGAGCGCAAACAGATCACCGGCCCGGCCCAGGACATCCTGACCCGCTGCGGGGACGCCCCGGTATACACGGCCGACCGCGAAATGCTGGCCCGCCTGACCGGCTACGAACTGACCCGCGGCGTGCTGTGCGCCTTCCGCCGCCCCGCGCCCCGCACAGTAGAGCAGGTATGCCGGGATGCCCGCCGGGTGGCTGTGCTGGAGGGCATCGTGGATTCCACCAACGTGGGTGCCATCTTCCGCAGTGCTGCCGCATTGAACATGGATGCGGTGCTCATCACGCCCTCCTGCTGCGACCCGCTGTGCCGCCGGGCGGTGCGCGTGAGCATGGGTACGGTGTTCCAGGTACCCTGGGCGCAGATCGGCACTACCCCCGCCGACTGGCCGGAACACGGCATGGCACAGCTGCACGCTCTGGGCTTCAAGACCGCTGCCATGGCCCTGAGCGACCGTTCGGTGAGCATCGACGACAACGCCCTTGCCGCTGAGCCCAAACTGGCCATTGTGCTGGGCACCGAGGGCGACGGCCTGGCCCACAGCACCATCGCCGCCTGCGACTATACCGTGAAGATCCCCATGTCCCATGGGGTAGACTCGCTGAACGTAGCCGCTGCCAGTGCCGTCGCCTTCTGGCAGCTGGGCCGTACCTGACACAATCCGCTTGACAAATCTCCTGATTCGAGTTACACTTACAGGGTCATCTGGTATGGGCCTGTAGCTCAGTTGGGAGAGCGTTCGGTTCGCATCCGAGAGGTCAAGGGTTCGAATCCCTCCAGGTCCATAAAAAGCAAAACTCCGTGTCTGCTGACACGGAGTTTTCTTTTTATTCAGGACCCGGAGGGATTCGAACAGCACGGCACTGCCGCAGGCAGGGCAATCAACAGCCCGGTGGGCTGTTGATTCGTGCGCGGGTCCCAGCCTCCAGGAATGTCTAACGGGGATGCTGCCGCATCCGGACCCGGAGGGATTCCGGCAGGGCGGCGGCTTGCCGCAGCCAAAGCCCCAGTGGGGCTTTGGTTATGCCGCCGAAGGTGCCAAGGCCATCCCCCAACCACTTTGCACGCAAGCCCCTGTCCGAAACGGTCTCCTATCTGCAACATTTTCCATTTTCTCAACATGCAAACAGGCAGCCCTGTGATTCCATGAAACCACAGGACTGCCTGTTTTTCTGTTTTGCTTTCCTGTACAGTTGTTTAGCCGTTCAGTGGTCCCACTTATCGCACAGAGCGTTGATCTGATCGGCGAACTTGGCCAGATCCTTGTTGGCGCCGCCCTCGTTGTGCTCGATGACCCGCAGCAGGCGCTTGCCGGCGCTGACCAGACGCTGGAACACCGTGGCGGCGCGGTTCTGGCCCTCCGATGCCTTGTGCTCGATGCGTACCTTAGTGCCCTCCTGCAGGCAGACGGCACCCTCGGCACCGATGGCCCACTGCGCACCGTTATAGGGCGCGCAGGCGGTGAAGCCCTGCCCGGTGAGGGTGTCGACGAAGATGTTTTCCACCTCATCTTCGCCGTGCATCACGAACACCCGCTTGGGCTTCTCGGTGAAAGCGTTCACCCAGCGCAGCAGTCCGTCCCGGTCTGCGTGGCCGGACATGCCGGTGAGCTGGCAGATCTCCGCCTGCACCTCAATGGGCTCGCCGAACAGCTTGACCGTGGTGGCACCCTCGATGAGGGTGCGGCCCAGGGTGCCCACTGCCTGATAGCCTACGAACAGGATGGTGCACTCCGGCCGCCACAGGTTGTGCTTGAGGTGATGGCGGATGCGGCCTGCCTCGCACATGCCGCTGGCCGACAGGATGACCTTGGGCGTGCGGTCGGTGTTGATCATGCGGGAGTCGTCACTGGTCACGCTGACCCGCAGCCCCGGCACGTTGATGGGGTCGATGCCCTGTTCCAGCAGGGCGCGGGTCTGCTCGTCGAAGCAGTCCGGGTCGGTGTCCTTGAAGATGCGGGTGGCCTCGATGGCCAGCGGGCTGTCGATGTACACCGGGAAATTGCCGTGCCCTTTGACCAGCCCTTTTTCCTTGATCTCCCGCAAAAAATACAGCATCTCCTGGGTGCGGCCCACCGCAAAACTGGGCACGACCACATTGCCGCCCCGGTCAAAGGTGCGCTGCAAGATTTTAGCCAGCTCGTTCACATAATCCGGGCGCGGGCCGTGCAGCCGGTCGCCGTAGGTGGACTCCATGAACACATAGTCCGCCTCGCTGATATAGGCGGGGTCCTTGATGATGGGCTGGTCCAGGTTGCCGATATCGCCGGAAAACACCAGCTTGGTGGTAGTGTCGCCCTCGGTGATCCACAGCTCGATGCTGGCGGAGCCCAGCAGGTGGCCCACATCCACGAACCGCACCTCAATACCCGGAGCCAGCTCAATGCGCTTTTCGTAGTCCACACCCACGAACAGCTTCATGGCCGCCTCGGCGTCCTGCACGGTATACATAGGCTCCACCGGCTCGGCACCGGAGCGCTGGGCCTTGCGGTTCTTCCACTCGGCCTCGAATTCCTGGATGTGGGCGGAGTCCCGCAGCATGATACCGCACAGCTCCACCGTGGGGTTGGTGGCGTAGATTTTGCCCCGGAAGCCGTTGCGCACCAGCAGCGGCAGCATACCGGTGTGGTCGATGTGCGCATGGGTAGCCAGCACCCAGTCGATCTCGCCGGGTGCCACCGGGATGGGCTGGTTCTCGTAGACATTCTTGCCCTGCTCCATGCCGCAGTCGATCAGGAACCGACGGTCCGCGGCTTCCAGCAGCGTACAGCTGCCGGTGACCTCATGGTTCGCGCCCAGAAACGTGATCTTCATCCCAAAACACCTCCGGTTATTCAGGCCAACTTCTCCGGCCGTCCGGCGGTTTCCACGCAAAATGTACCCGGGTTGTGGCACCCGACATCCGCTTCACGCCTGAACGGCATTCGCGTCTTGTCGGCCACTGCCCCAACAGCAGCGCCCTGTTTCCACCGCAGGTGGCGGTTGCTGCTGTTGCATTCCATCGCCCTCCCCAGCGGATCATTTGCTTTGGAAACTGCCGGCCAGCCATCAAAAGCCGCGCCTTTTTATTCTGTGCTTACAGTATAGCATATTTTAAAGGTACACGCCGCACAAATCGGCGGGATTTTTGCGGGCAATCTGCCGAAAGGAGCAAAAAATTTTTATACAATCTTGACAAACCGCCCCATTCTGTTATAAACTTAGATTTGTATGACGTTCGTTCGTATTTTATGATTTTGAAATAATAGAGAGGTTGAATTTTTATGGTTCGTAACGATTTGCGCAACGTTGCCATTATCGCTCACGTTGACCACGGCAAGACCACGCTGGTGGACGCCCTGCTGCGCCAGAGCGGCGCTTTCCGCGACAATCAGGCCGTGGCCGAGCGCGTGATGGACAGCGGCGATATCGAGCGTGAGCGCGGCATCACCATTCTGGCCAAAAACTGCTCCTGCACCTACAAGGGCGTGAAGATCAACATCGTCGATACCCCGGGCCACGCCGACTTCGGCGGCGAGGTGGAGCGCGTGCTGAAGATGGTCAATGGCGTGCTGCTGCTGGTGGACGCTGCTGAGGGCTGCATGCCCCAGACCCGCTTCGTGCTGCAGAAGGCTCTGCAGCAGAACCTGAGCCTGGTGGTCGCCATCAACAAGATCGACCGCCCCGACGCCCGCATCAAGGAAGTCATCGACGAGGTGCTGTACCTGCTGATGGACCTGGGCGCTACCGACGAACAGCTGGACTGCCCCATGCTGTTCTGCTGCGGCCGCGACGGCACCGCCAGCCTGGACCCGGATGTGCCGGGCACCGACCTGATTCCCCTGTTCGACACCCTGCTGAGCACCATCAAGCCGCCCGAGGGCGACCCTGAGGCTCCCTTCCAGATGCTGGTGTCCTCTGTGGACTACAACGACTTCGTGGGCCGCATCGGCATCGGCCGCATCCAGAACGGTGTTGCCAAGGTGGGCGAGGAAGTGGTCGTGTGCGACTGGCACAACCCCGACCTGAAGATGCGCGGCCGTCTGACCAAGCTGTACGACTTCCAGGCCAACGGCCGTCAGCCGTGCGACAACATCACCGCAGGTGATATCGTGGCATTCTCCGGTCTGCCGGACGTGACCATCGGCAACACCCTGTGCAGCCCCTCCAACGTGGAGCCGCTGCCCTTCGTCAAGATCAACGACCCCACCGTGGAGATGACCTTCTCGGTCAACGACAGCCCGCTGGCCGGCCGTGAGGGCAAGTTCGTCACCAGCCGTCAGATCCGTGACCGTCTGCAGAAGGAACTGCTGAAGGACGTGGCCCTGAAGGTGGAGGACTCCGCCACCACTGATTCCTTCCGTGTCATGGGCCGTGGTGAGATGCACCTGTCCATCCTCATCGAGACCATGCGCCGTGAAGGCTATGAGCTGCAGGTCTCTCCCCCGCACGTTCTGACCAAAGTGATCGACGGCAAGACTTACGAGCCCATGGAGCATGTCGTCATCGACGTGCCCACCCAGTATCAGGGTGCCGTCATGACCGGTCTGGGCCAGCGCAAGGCCATCCTGCAGCAGATGGAGTCCCTGGGCTCTGACCGTGTGCGTCTGGAGTTCCGGATGCCCAGCCGCGGCCTGTTCGGCTATCGCAACCAGTTCCTGACCGATACCCACGGCGAGGGCATCATCAACCAGATCTTTGACGGCTACGACGTCTGGGCTGGCATGATCGCCAACCGCTCCACCGGTTCTCTGGTCAGCTTTGAGACCGGCGAGGCCGTCACCTACGGCCTGTTCAACGCTCAGCAGCGCGGCACCCTGCTGGTGGGCCCCGGCGAGAAGGTGTACGAGGGCATGGTCATCGGCTACACCGCTTCCGGCGAGGATGTGGACGTGAACGTCTGCAAGACCAAGCACCTGACCAACACCCGTTCTTCCGGCTCCGACGACGCTCTGCGCCTGATCCCCATCAGCAAGCTGAGCCTGGAGGGCTGCCTGGAGTTCCTGGCACAGGACGAGCTGCTGGAGGTCACCCCGGAGAACCTGCGCATCCGCAAGCAGATCCTGAACCATGAGCAGCGCATGAAGGCCAAGAGCCGCATGAAGTAATTGCGTTACCTATTATAATAGTCTCCCGCATCCCGGCAGAAACCGACCCGTTTCTGCCGGGATGCTTTTTGTTTTTGCACTTTTTTGAAATCAGGGCTTGCAAAACGGCCAAGAATGCGGTATAATATCACTCGCAGTCACTTAAGTGATCTGCCTCTTTAGCTCAGTCGGTTAGAGCACCTGACTGTTAATCAGGGTGTCGCCTGTTCGAGTCAGGCAAGAGGCGCCACGAAGGCAATGTTCTTTGGAGCATTGCCTTTTTTTGTTTGCCGTGCCGCATGTTTCAGAAGTGCTAATTTTTCACACTTTTTTCATTTCTCACGATTTCTTAAAAAAGAAGTTCTTGAAGATGCTGTCATATTGTGGTATACTGCACATAAGCTGTAACGCCTGCGCATACAAACTTTGCAGGCATTGCAAGCCGGAAATCTGAGCATTCTGCCCCATTCCCGGGCGTTCAGAGGCGGTAAATCCTTCCGGTTTTGGCGGTTTTGTCAAATTCACTGCATGTTTTCCGGTCCGTGTGTCTGGCAGATGTGTATGGTGTTTGAATAAATTTGTATAGTTTCAAAGGAAGCATCTATGCGTTATACCTATGTCCGGCAGCATGACACTACCGACTGTGCGGCTGCCTGCCTCGCAATGGTGTGCCTCCATTACAAAAAGGAGATCACCATCACGCGCCTGCGCGATATGATGGGTACGGACCTGAAAGGCACAAATCTCGTTGGTCTGCAGAAGGCCGCCAACGAGCTGGGTTTCACCACCGCCGCCGTGCGTGTGGACCGTGAAAACTTCCTCAGCGATTTCTCCCTTCCCTGCATTGCGCAGGTCATCACCGACCAGGGCCTGGCCCACTTTGTGGTGGTGTTCAAAAAGACCACCCTCCGCGATGACGGCGAGCGTCGCAAGCACATGCTGGACGAAGCCGAGCGGGTCAAGGAAGCCGAGGAAAAAGGCAAAAAGCACAAGTGCAAGGATTACGTCATCATCGGCGACCCTGCTACCGAGCTGAAAAAGATCAGCCTGGATGAGTTCTACAAGAACTTTACCGGCGTGCTGCTGCTGCTGAACCCCACCTCGGAGTTCAACGTGAACCAGCGCAAAAAGCTGGCACCCGGCGCTCCCGGCTATGAAGCCCAGCAGGCCAACGAAAAAGACGACGGCAAGCCCAACCGCTGGGGCATGATGAAGCGGTACATCGACCTGCTGCTGCCCCAGAAGAAGCTGTTCTTCTACGCCATTTTAAGTTCCGTCATCACCACCATCCTGGGCATCGCGTCCTCGATGTTCAATAAGATCCTGATGGATGAGGTGCTGCCCTACGGGCTGGACAACCTGCTGGTCACGCTGATCATCGTGTTCAGCATGGTGAGCCTGACCAGTTCCCTCATCGGCTTCGTGCGGCAGTGGGTGTTGATCCATCTGTCCATCAAGATCGACATCCCGCTGATGCTGGGCTACTTCGGGCACATCTTCCATCTGCCCATGAAGTTCTTTGCCACCCGCAAAACGGGCGATATCACCACCCGTTACTCGGACGCAAACACCATCAAGTCCATCTTCACCAGCATCGCGCTGAGCCTTGTGATGGACATCTCCATGGCCATCATCACCGGCATCATCCTGTTCCGGATGAACGCCATGCTGTTCTCCATCTCGCTGTTCATGGCGCTGGTCAGCATCCTGCTGGTGCTGGTGTTCAAGCAGCCCTACAAGCGCATCAACGAAGAGACCATGATCCAGTCGGCTGCCCTCAACAGCCAGATGATCGAGAGCCTGCGCGGCATTGAGACCATCAAGTGCAATGCCAATGAGGACACCCAGCTGGAAAATCTGGAAAAAGAGTACATCAAGAGCCTGAAGATCAGCCTGCGGTCCAGCCGCATCAGCACGGGCCAGGGCCTGATCTCCACCTTCATCTCCACCGGTTTCAGCATGCTGACCACCTATGTGGGCATCAGCCAGGTGCTGCACGGTGAGATGACACTGGGCGGCTTCATGGCGTTCAGCACCCTGTCCAGCTACTTTACCTCCCCGCTGAGCAACCTGATCGGTCTGCAGATGAGCATTCAGGAAGCCGGCATTTCTATGAAGCGTCTGACCGAGATCATGGATTATCCCGCCGAGGACGAAAACGACAAGGGCTGCGAGCTGATCCCGCTGGAAAAGGTGGAGGGCGACATCGAGTTCAAGGACGTCACCTTCCGCTATGGCAACCGTGCCCCGGCGCTGGATCACATCAGCTTTACCATCCCTGCCGGTAAGAAAGTTGCCCTGGTGGGCAGCAGCGGCAGCGGCAAATCCACCATCACCAAGCTGCTGCTGAAGTACTACGACCCCGAAGAGGGCGAGATCGACTTCAACGGCGTGAATCTGGCCGAGTACACCCATGATTCGGTGCGCCGCGCCATTGCCTATGTGCCGCAGAACATTGAGCTGTTCAGCAAGACGATCTACGACAACATCCGCATCTCCCGCATGGATGCCACCATGGAAGAGGTGAAGGAAGCCGCCAAGAAGGCCGATGCCCATGAGTTCATCCGCCATCTGCCGCTGCAGTACAACACCTACCTGGAGGAAGCCGGCAACGGCCTGTCCGGCGGTGAGAAGCAGCGCATTGCACTGGCGCGTGCCTTCCTGAAGGATTCCGGCCTGTACATCCTGGACGAGTCCACGAGCAATCTGGACTTTGCCACCGAGAATCTGATCTTCAACATGATCTACGAGCAGCTGGCCGACCGGTCCATGCTGATCGTAGCCCACCGTCTGTCCACCGTCCGCGACTGCGACCTGATCCTTGTGATGGATCACGGCAAGATCGTGGAGCGCGGCACGCACGACGAGCTGATGGCCAAGGATGGCAAGTATGCTGAGCTGTGGAACATGCAGCAGGGCATCTACCGCCGCCGTGAGCCGGTGGCCAAGCAGCCTGTGGCTGCCGCTGTGGTAGAGGATGACGATGACGGCGAAGCCTTTACCTACTGATTCGTTGCAGTCGGGTGCGCACCCGATTACATAAAACCGGTTCCCTCCCGGCAGCGCAGCCGGGGAGGAACCGACAAAAGTTCATTATTTGAAGGGAGTAATTCATCATGATGATGCCTGCAAATTTTTCCGCAATCTCTGAGAACGAGATGACCTACGTCAACGGCGGCGCAAGCCTGTCCGACATCCTGGCTCCTAGCCTGACCCTTGAGAACTGGAAGAAGTTCAACACCAACATGGTCACCATTATCGGCAACTCTTTCCTGGGCGACTATGTCAGCAACACCGTTGGCACTCTGTTCGGCGGCGCATACGTCCCCGGCAACCTGGGCAAGGCCTGGTTCAACTCTGTCAGCAAGTACTACAATAGCGGCTACGATGCCGTTGTCGGTAACGGCACCGACGCCGGGATGACTTATGGCAATACTGCTCTGGGCACTCTGAACGGTGCTCTGAACGCTGGCCTGCGTCTGGCTGGTTCTGCTGCTGCCATCTACAACCTGGCAACCGCCAACGTCAAGAACGGTCTGCCCAGCCTCTTTGACTTCGAGAAGAAGGATACCGTCTTCCCCAAGGACTAATCCTGTCTGATCCTGGCTTTCCAGGGGTCTGAGCAACTGCACCGGTTTCCCCGCCGCACATGCTCCTGATGCAGACAGGTGCGCACCTGTCTGCTGAAAAAGTGCTTTGCGGTTGCGCAGCCGCAAGGTGCCTGACAAGTATGGCAGACGGCAGAGTGCCCTGTGGTATCTCAGCCCCGACAAAAAACGATATGCAGTGTGTTTTCCGGCCCCGCTGCAAAGCGCCGGACCGGTGACAATGCCTCGTTATGGTGTGCCCGGAGGCGTCCTGCCTCCGGGCACATTCTATTTTTCGCATCACCCATTACTGCTACAGTAATAGGTGATCAGAAGCAGAGAAGGTGTGCTCTGCCCTTTCTCTGCCTGTGATTGCCTATTACGGCCTCCCCTTTGCGGAGGAAATTCAACGATAGGACAAAGAGGTATTTCAACATGAACGAGATCAAAGTTGCTGAAAACAAGACCCTCAAACTGACCAACGTGGTGTCTCGCCGCATCGCCCCCGAAGAACTGGGCAACATGATGGTGGCGCTGACCCAGCTGCAGAACTTTATCAAGAGCCACAACGCACAGCCCATCGGCCCGCTGGTGCAGGCCATCAAAATCGGCCCGGCCCCGGAGCATGCCCCGGAGCTGTACCTGATGCAGCAGGCCACCCAGCTGATCACCCAGACCGAGCCCGGCTACGAAGTGGACGCCGTGCTGCGGGTGAAGAACTGCCTGTACGCTCATTATACCGGCCCCATGGCCTACAGCCAGCTGGCAAGCTCCAAGCTGCAGATCCTCGCCTTTGAAAAGGACCTCAAGCTCAGCGGCGATACCTATACCATTTTTGTCAATCAGGACGACGATGACGCCGTGATCGACGTGTTTATGGAGACCAAGTAACTATGACAACGACCATCCAGAACCTCGATGATCTGCAGGACCGCCGCATTATGATGGACCGGGACGTACCTCCCTACGGATACGCCTTTGTCATTCTGGTGGGCTTGTTCATGATCTTTCTGCTGGTGTGGAGCACCCGCACCAACCGCATCTACGTCAGCCAGAACTCCGGCACGGTGCAGGCCAGCAACAAGACCTACATCATGTCCAGCTATTCCGGCACCCTCACCGAGCTGTACATCTCCGAGGGCAGCTATGTGAACGAGGGCGACCTCGTGGCCCACATCAAGAGCACTGACCTGGACATGCAGCAGGACAACCTAGAAAGCCAGCTCAAGATCTACCAGACCCAGGTGGACCAGTACAATAAGCTGCTGCAGTGCATCCAGGACGACACGAACTACTTCAGTGAGACCAGTGTCGAGGATCAGCCCTACTACTACCAGTACGAGACCTACAAGAGCCAGGTAGAGCAAAAGACCTTTGACGCTTCTGCTTATCAGGCGGCCGGTTACACCGACGCCCAGATCAAGACCCTGATGGAGCAGAACCAGAGCGAGATCCAGGCCCTGTATTACTCCACCATGCAGTCCATCTCCCAGAGCATCACCAGCGCCCAGAGCAACGTGGACAACGTGCAGGCGCAGATCGACGCCCTGAACACCGGTGCCAACGACTACTATCTGTATGCCCCCACCTCCGGCGTGATCCACATGGACAGCCCCTACAAGGAGGGCATGGTGCTGAGCGCAGGCTCCCCGCTGGCCACCGTTGCCAGCGAGAACGATGACCTGGAGATCGTGGCCATGGTCACCGTGAACGACCGCCCGCTGCTGCATGTGGGCGACCCGTGCAAGATCGCCATCACCGGCTTGTCGGAGTATTCCTACGGCACCCTGACCGGTACCGTGACCGCCATCGACAGCGACGTGACCACCAGCACCAGCGCTTCGTACTACAAGATGACCATCAAGCCGGACAGCACCTATGTGGTGAGCCGCAGCGGCGACAAGGTCGATCTTTCCAACGGCATGAGCGTGACCGCCCGCGTGGAATACGATCAGGTCACCTACTTTGAATATGCAATGGAGGCTCTGGGTGTGCTGTTCCGCTGATGCGGGCACCGTTTCCGGCGCTGAATCCTTCGCTCCATTTTTAACACCCAGAGAGGTACACGAACCATGAAATCAACCGCAAAGACCCTGGCCCTTGGCGCGGCACTGCTCTGCCTGCTGGCCGGCGGCATGGCCCTGCCGGCATCGGCTGCCGTGCCCCTGACCGGCACTGCCGTGTCGCTGCCCTGGAACAGCGACAACAGCGTGCCTGCCGAGAGCATTGAGGCCGGCACCTATTCTTCCAATATGCTGTTGGGCGAGACCCAGCAGCTGTCGCCCACGGTGCGCCCCCGCAACAGCACCGACTCCGTCATCTACCTCACCGATGACAGCAGTGTGCTTACCGTGAGCAACAGCGGCGTGGTGCAGGCTGTGGGCGTGGGCACCGCCACCGTGACGGCCGCCGCAGGCAACCAGATCTGTGCTTACACCATTTCGGTTTCCATGGACTCCACCATGATCGTCACCGAGATGGATCTGGCGCTGTCCTCCAACACCATCTATGTGGGCAACTCGGTGTCGGCATCGCTGCAGGTGCGGCCCTCGTCCGCCTCGCAGTACGCCACCATCTCCCTGACTTCTTCCAATGAGAAGGTGGCCACCGTCAACAGCTTCGGCCGCGTGACCGGCGTGAGCCCCGGCACCGCCACCATCACCGCCGCCTGTGGCTCGGTCACCGCCAGCACCACCGTTACCGTGCTGGCCATCCCCACCGACACCACTGGCACCGTCAGTTCCGGCACCACCTCCGCCAACAGCGGTCAGGTCATTACGGTAACCCCCTCCTATGTGGTACTCAAGCCGGGCGCCACCCGCACCCTGTCGGCCAAGGCCACCCCGGCTTCGGCCTCCCAGAGCTTCACCTACAAGTCCGGCAACAGCAGTGTGGCCACCGTGAGCCCCAGCGGCGTGATCACCGCCGTGGGCACCGGCTCCACCTCCATTACGGTTTCCAACGGCAAAGCCACGGCGCTGGTCACCGTCATCGTGAACCGCTCTGCTTCCGCTTCCTCGGGCAGCGACAGCAGCAACGGCGATGACGCTTCCAACGGCGACGATGACAAGATCACGCTGGACCCCACCGTGCAGACCATTCAGGACAGCACCGACAATGAGGTCGTTTTTGCTCAGTCGGAAGTCCCGGTGATCACCGGCGACATCCTCAACTCTCTGCGCACCACCGGCAAGACCCTATGCGTGGTGGGCGACGGCTACACCCTGCAGGTGTCCGGCAAGGACGTGCGCAACACCACCGGCGAGCTGAACACCTCGCTGGAACTGCAGCAGGTGGAGCAGGGCCTGGAGTTCGTGGTGAACGACGGCAAGACGGTCCCCTGCTCGGCCCGCATTGATTTGGACAAGAGTGATTACTCCCGTCTGTACCTCTACAACGAGACCACCGGAAAGTGGCAGTACCTGAACAGCTACAAAGACGGCGTGATCACGCTGGACACCGCCGGTCGTTATCTGCTGACCAACGAAAATCTCCGCTTCGCCAACATCAACTGGACCTTCTTCATCGCTGGCGGCGCGGTGCTGGTGGTCATTGCGGTGGCCTACATCGCGTTCAAGAAGCGTTACTGGTTCTGGTAAGCCGCTCTTCCTCATCTGAAACAAAGATACAGCGAGGCCCCTCTGAAACGCTCAGAGGGGCCTCGCTGTTGTTGTAATTATATTCTGGTTGCCGTACTGTCAAAAGGCTCCATCTCTGAGGGAGTTCCCGTAATTCCCGTAAGCAGCAGTTTATTCCACGGTCACGCTCTTGGCGAGGTTGCGGGGTTTATCCACGTCGCAGCCGCGCAGCACCGCCATGTAGTAGGCGAACAGCTGCAGCGGCACGATCAGCTGCAGGGGCATCAGCAGGTCCTCATATTCGTCCAACCGGATCACGGCATCGGCCACGCCCTCCGGCACCACGGCATCCTTTGTGGTGAACAGCAGCACCCGTGCACCGCGGCTGCGGGTCTCCTTGGCGTTGGAGATGGTCTTTTCGTACACCTGTTTCTGGGTGGCCAGCGCGATCACCGGCACACCGTCGGTGATCAGGCTGATGGTTCCATGCTTCAGCTCGCCGGCGGCATAGGCATCCGAGTGCACATAGCTGATCTCCTTCAGCTTCAGGCTGCCCTCCAGTGAGAGGGAGTAGTCGAACCCGCGTCCGATGAAGAAGCAGCTCTGGGTGTTCATATAGCGGCTGGCAAGGTATTTGATCTGCTCACAGTCCGCCAGACGGGCCTTGATGATCTCCGGTGCCCGCAGCAGCTGGGCCGTATAGCGGCGGGTCTCTGCCGCGCTCAGGCGGCCCCGGGCGTAGGCCAGACGCAGCGCGAACAGATACAGCACGCACAGCTGCACCATATAGGCCTTGGTGGAGGCCACGGCGATCTCCGGCCCGGCGTAGGTGTACAGCACATAGTCGGCGGCCCGGGCAATGGAGCTGCCCACCACGTTCACGATGGCCAGCACCGGCACGCCCCGGCTCTTTGCCAGCTTGAGGGCGGCCAGCGTATCACTGGTCTCACCGGACTGGCTGATGATGATCACCAGATCGTTGGGGTTCAGGATGGGGTCCCGGTAGCGGAACTCGCTGGCGATGTCCACCTCGGCGGGCACCCGGGCCAGTGTCTCAATGGCTGCCTTGCCCACCATACCGGCATGCATGGCCGTGCCGCAGCCCACCAGATGCACCATACCGATGCTGCGCAGCACCTCATCGGTGAGCTGCGGGATGCGCAGGTCCGGCATGCCGTCCTCCACCCGGGGACTGACCGTAGCCGTGATGGCCGTCGGCTGCTCGTTGATCTCCTTGAGCATGAAGTGCGGGTAACCGCCCTTTTCGGCTGCCTCCATATCCCAGTCCGCCGTCAGCACCGGGCGCTGCACCGGCTCGGCAAATTCATTGTAGAAGCGGATGCCCTCGGCCGTGCACACGGCCATGTCGCCCTCTTCCAGCACGCTGTAGCGACGGGTATACTTGAGCAGGGCCGGGATATCCGACGCTACGAAGTTTTCGCCCTCGCCCCAGCCCACGATGAGCGGGCTTTCGCGCTTGACTGCAAAGATGGTGTCCGGGCGGTCCCGGAACAGCACGGCCAGCGCATAGCTGCCCCGCACCTTGGCCAGTGCTTCCTGCAGCGCCCGCAGCGGGTCGCCGGTGTAGCAGCTGTCGATGAGCTTGACCAGCACCTCGGTGTCCGTTTCGCTCTCAAAGGTATAGCCTTTGGCGATGAGCCGTTCCTTGAGGATGCCGTAATTTTCAATGATGCCGTTGTGCACGATGCTCACCCGCGGGGTAGAATGCGGGTGGCTGTTCACGTCGCTGGGCTCACCGTGGGTAGCCCACCGGGTGTGCCCGATGCCGCAGAAGCTCTGTGCCAGAGCCTGTGCGGCCAGTTTCTGGCGCAGCTGTGTCAGCCGCCCCTTGCTCTTTACCACGCGGATGCCGCCGTCCAGAGCCAGCGCAACCCCCGCCGAATCGTACCCGCGGTACTCCAGTTTTTCCAGACCGTCCAGCAGCACATCCTGTGCGCTGCGCTTGCCGACATAACCAACAATGCCACACATACAAAACACCTCCATGCCGGCGTCCCCCGCGCAGAAAAAACGCACAGCCGGGGCCGTCAGCTTCCCTATCAGTTTATGTTCTTGTATGGCTTTCTTTGAAGGGATCTGTTGCGGTATCACTGCCGTTTTTTGCCCTTCTCTGCGGCTGGTCTAGCCTTCAACCGGAGAAACATCCGCCGAATTTTTCGATGATTCCTCTCCTCGTCACCCTCGCGGCTGTCACCCGCGTGGCCCGGCGCTTTGCGTCAACTGGTGGTTTTGCATTCCCTCTTTCTGCGGCCCCTGTGGGCTGCTGGTGGCTCAGTATACCACACTTTCCCATTTTGTGCAACTGCTGTGCAACAACCGTTCTCAGTGCATGCCCAGCATCCGGTGCAGCTTGGGCTGCCACACCAACCGGTACAGCATGAGCAGGTTGTGCAGGGCCCGGTCGTACAGCAAAAAGGCCACGTTGCCCATGGCCAGCGTGGACAGGGTAACTATCCACGCCGTGGTGCGCAGCTCCTGTGAGATGCTGCCCGCCGGGATGAGCACCAGCAGCAGGCCGTACATCGCCAGCACGGCGGCGTTGCACAGCAGCAGCTTGCACACGCACCGCAGCACGGCCGGGCGGATGCGGTCGAACCGGGGTTTTGCCAGCGGGTAATACCCCAGCAGGAACACGAAAATCAGGGCCACTTCCTTGTCCGGCACAAACAAAAGCGCCAGCAGGCTGACCGCCGCGTAGGCTGTGAGCGCCATGGTGCGCCCGCACTCCACACACACTGTCGCGATCAGAAACCCTGCCAGCGCAGGCGCAATGAACATGGCAATGGGGATCACGGCCCCCAGCAGCATCAGCGCGACGCACAGCGCCGCCGCCATGCCGCAATAGGCCATGGCCCAGCTTTTTCGGTTCTGTTTTTTCATGGGATCTCCCAGTTTTCCTGCTCTGCGCCCACTTCCAGCGGTTCCACCGCGTGGTGCAGGCCCAGCAGCATGATATTATCCAGCAGGCTGCGGTTGAGTTTGACATCCAGCATGCTGTACACCCGCATCAGGTCGTTGGCGGCGGCCAGCGCCTGCCGACGGGCATTTTCCACGGCCGAGGCCTGCCCCATCAGGTCATTGACCACAAACACGTTGTACCGACCGCTGCACTTGTCGGCTTCAAAGCGCTCGGCCTTGTCCATCAGGTAAAAGATGCGCCCAATGCTGCTGCCGATGTAGCGCATGCTCTTGCGCTGGTTGGGGTCATCGGTGGCGAGGGTGGAATACAGCGCGCCATAAACATTGCTCATGGGCTCTGCAGCCAGGTTGTAGTTCTTGGCATTCAGGTTCATCTGCACCACGGCCTGGTCCCGCTCCTGCCCGAACAGGCGTTCCAGGGCCGGGTTCTGCTGCACGACCCGCTCGTAGGCACGGCGCAGCAGAACCCGGTCCAGCGCGCGGCGCAGCCGCTTGGCAGGCCGCAATTCATCCGGCCGTCGGTCCTGCAGGTTGTGCCAGCCCAGCAGCACTTCCACCTGTGCCGCCTGCCGGATGCCCTGCGTCTGGCACATCATCCTGCGCCAGCACAGGGTGCCCGGCACCCGCTGACGCTGGCAGGTGGCCGCACGCCCGGCAAGGCTGTCGGACAAAATGGCAAACACCACGCCATTGTACCGCAGCAGATGGCAGGAATACCAGCCAAACTCGGTGTACAGCTGCCGCCGCACGCCTCGGAGATACTGGAGGTAGATATTATAATCACGGATGGTCAACTCCGGAAGATAGGGTTTCATTCGACCCTTCATAGGGGGCACCGTTCCTTTCCGCCACAGGCTGCACAGGTCATGGTAATAAGGTAAGTATAATCTATTTTGTTCCGCTGTGCAACGGTAGGAGTGTAAATTCTCCATGAATTTGTCTCATCTTGTTCATAACATTTCATAAAACTTTGTTTGCATTCGTCCTTTTCTCCGGCAGGGGTCGTGGGGTCATTCGTTCCGGAATTTCCCGAATTTTTCCGGCAACCATGCAAAAAGCCGCACCGGGCAGTTCCGGTGCGGCTTGCAGGGCTTATTTTTCAGGCCGGGCACATTTTTCAGGCTCAGTCCTTCTTGTCAAAACGGCGCTTGCCGTCAAAGCCGGACTTGGGCATCGGCTTTGCGGTGTGCTCGAACTTGGGGGCGTTGTAGTACATATACAGCTGGCAGGGAATCATGCCGTTGTACATCTTGCGGCGCTTGTTGGCGCGCTTGCCGTAGTGGGCCTCAAAGTCCATGTCAGCGGTGATGGCGTACACACCGGCGCAGGGGTTCGCCTCCATCTGACGGCCCAGGGTGCGGGCCAGCTTGGCCGCGCCCTCAATGGTGCTCATGCGCTCACCGTAAGGGGGGTTCGTCAGCACGATGGCCTCCTGCTTTGCGGCAAAATCCGCCACATCAGCCACCTCAAAGTGGCAGCGCTTTTCCACACCGGCCAGCTTGGCATTGGCGTTGGCCAGCGCCACGGCGGCGGGGTCGATATCATACCCAAAGGCCTCGAAGCCCACATCCAGCTTGGATTCAGCCAGAGCCTTCTGGCGCTGCTCGGCCCACACAGCGGCCGGCACAAAGCTGTAGCGTTCGGCAGCAAAGCGGCGCTTGAGGCCCGGTGCGATGTTCATGGCCTTCTGGGCGGCCTCAATGAGCAGGGTGCCGCTGCCGCAGAAGGGGTCCTCCACCAGGCTGTCCCGGCGCACACGGCCCAGGTCGGCAATGGTAGCGGCCAGCGTCTCGCGGATGGGGGCCTCCATGGCGTTGCGGCGGTAGCCGCGCTTGTGCAGGCCCTCGCCGGTGGTATCCAGCATGATCTCGCACACGTTCTTGCGCAGCATAAAGCGGATCTTGTACTCGGTGCCGCTCTCCGGCAGCACGGAGGTGTGGTGCTTGGCCATCAGGCGCTTGACCACAGCCTTCTTAATGATGCTCTGGCAGGCGGGCACGCTGGAAAGCTGGCTGTCCAGCGAGGAGCCGGTGACCGGGAAGGCCGCATCCGTCGGCAGCAGATCCTCCCAGGGGACGCTGTACACGCCGTCGAACAGTTCATCAAAGGTGGACGCCTTGTAGCGGGCCAGCAGCAGCATCACGCGCTCCACGGTGCGCAGGTGCAGGTTGGCTGCCGCGATCATCTCCGCACCGCCGGAGAAGGTCAGGCGGCCGTCATCCACCCGGATGTTCTCCGCGCCGATGCGGTTCAGTTCAAATTTTGCGGTGGACTCGCACCCGAAGAAACAGGGGGCGATCAGTTCAAATTTTGCAGGCATGGTGGTTCCTTTCTTTTCCTCTTGGGCGAAAAAACAGACCCGCCCGACCAGGGGACAGGTCTGTTCTGTGCATTCTGATCGGCTGCTCAGCGGCCGCGACGGCTGCGCGGGGCATAACCGCCGCCGCGGCGGTTGTTGGTCTCGTGGTCCAGATCCGCCATCTTTTCCTCGCTCTGGCTCTTGAAGCGGCTCATCATGTCCTCAAAGCTCAGGTTGTCGGAGCGGGCCGGAGCCTTGGGCTGCCACACGCGGGGGGCAGCATCGCGGGGCTGACGCGGGGGACGGCCTGCGCCGCGCGGGGCGCCGGAGCGTCCGCCGTCACGCGGGGCACCGGGGCGGGGGCCGCGGCCCTCACGGGGCTGGCGCGGGGGCGGCGGCAGCAGCCGCTTGATGGACAGGGCGATCTTGCCGTCCGGTGCCACATTGATGACCTGCACCTTTACGGTGTCGCCGTCATGCAGCACGGCTGCAATGTCCTGCACGAACTCGTTCGATACCTCGGAAATGTGGACCATGCCCACCCGGCCTTCCGGCAGTGCCACGAAGGCACCAAACGGCTTTACGCCGGTAACGCGGCCCTCAAAAACGTTTCCAACCTCAATTGCCAAAACTCAATACTCCTTGTTTTCCTAGAATGCGCCTGCCGCCCGGCTCATTTGCCCGTCACGTCCACAAAAATGCGCTCGTTGGGCGCGGCATAGTTGTAAGAGTCGCGTGCGACCCACTCGGTGATCTGGTCCGCGTCGCCGCTGAGGATGCGCTGCATCTCCTGGTTTTCCGTCTGCTGCTGGGCAATCTGCTCGTTCAGCGTTTCCAGCTCCGCACGCTTGGAGCTGATGGTGACCTGATTGGAAATGTAGGCTGCCAGCATGCTGAGCAGCATCAGCACAAAAAACAACCGGATCAGCGTTTTGCCAAACGCACGCTTCCCGCCCTTTTTGCGGCTCTGATTTGCCATTGCACACGCCCCCATCTGCGCAGCAGACACACTGCGTCCCTTCTCTTACTTTGATACGTTTGAATTATACAACACACGGCGCTGGTTTGGCAAGTTCTTTTTCGGATTTTTTGCGGTTCTTTTTGCGTTCCGGCGTTCTTTGCGTGCTGCGCGGCGCGCCGCGTGCCGCTGCGCCAGCGGCCGCAGCACCCATTGCCGGGCAAGGCGCACCGGAGTACCCAGCACCCACGCCAGACACCGCCCGGCCCACCGCACCGGAATGCCCAGCACGGCTGCCGTGCAAAGGGCTGCGGCAAAGGCCGCCAGCACCATGTACCAGCGCAGCACCCCGGCGCTGCTGAGGGCGGCAGCATAGCTCTGCACGCCGAACAGCACCGCCCCGGTGAGCAGGGCATCCGGCACAAAGGCACCCCGCCCCCGCACCGGGAAAAACGCCCGTACCACACCCACGGCTGCACCCAGTATGGTGCAGCCGGCCAGCTCCCGCCCCAGCTGGGCGGGCTGCAGCACCGGCAGCATCAGCGCAGGAGCCGGTGCCAGAAGCCCCCGGCAGCGGCAGTGCGGGTATATTCCAGCGCATCGAACCGGCCGGTGAGCTTTGCTTCCCCGGCTTCCAGATCCAGTGAAACGACACTGAGCTGCGCCCCGGCCAGATGCAGCGTGCCCTTGCCCGTTTCCAGCGCAGCGCTCTCGGGGCTGCAATGCAGTACCTTCTGCACCCCGGTCACGGTAAGGGTGGTGCGGCTTTCCAAAATCAGGTCATGGGGCCGGGCTGCGGGTCTTTCTTCCGGTTTCGGCATAAGGCAAAGCTCCCTTCCTCTGGGAACATCCTATGCGGGGCGAGGCCGGTTTTATTCCTTGGGCGGCTCGACGGCCAGCACGGCGGGCTGCTCGATGATCTCGTACATCTCGCGGGCCACGTCCTTGGTGCGGGGCTCCACGTCCGAGAGCACCCGCACCTTGATGGGTCGGTTGCCAAAGGTGACTTCGATGACGTCCCCGGCGTTGACGGCCTGGCTGGCCTTGGCCACCTTGCCGTTGATGAGGATACGGCCTGCATCCGCCACTTCGTTGGCCACGGTGCGGCGCTTGATCAGGCGCGAAACTTTCAGGTATTTGTCCAGACGCATGTGCGTGGTTCCTCCTTTTGTACAAAAAACGCCGCCGCACCTCCTGTGAGGCAGCGGCGGCAAAGCAAAAATCAGCTTACAGGGTGTCCTTCAGGGACTTGCCGGGCTTGAACACGATGCTGCGGGAAGCAGCAATGGTGATGGGCTCACGGGTGCGGGGGTTGATGCCCTGACGCTCGGCGCGCTCACGCACCTCAAAGGTGCCAAAGCCGGAGATGGTGATCTTTTCGCCCTCTGCCATGGCCTTGCCCAGTGCCTCAAACATTGCGCTGACAGCACGCTCAGCGTCCTTCTTGCTCATTTCGGTGTTTGCTGCCACCTGTGCAATCAGATCGGTCTTGGTCATACGATAAACCCTCCAAAAATCCTATTTTTGTATTACTTCGTTTCTTCTATCGGGGCAGGCGCATCCGCCTGAATACCGCGTTGTTCCTGCTGCAGACATGCATCGCAGAACCGCCTGGACGCAAAGGTCAGTGCCTCTTCGGCGTCCACACCGGCCAGCCGCATGGCATTGGCCGCTGCAAACAGCAGCTCCCCCGCTGCGTCGGCGTTCTGCGCAGCGTTCCAGCCGTCCACAGCCTGCTGCAGAGCCTGCTGTGCCTGCGTTCCTTCCGGCTCCGGCACACCGCAGCGCACCGCACGCTTCTGCAGCTTCTGGGCACGCATGAGGGCCGGCAGGGTGGCCGGCACCGTGTTCAGCTCGTCGGCCAGGGTGGTGCGGCCCTTTTCCTTATTCTTGAGCGCATCCCAGCCGTTTATACCGGCATTCTGCGCCGCTGAAGAGGCAAAGATGTTCGGGTGCCGGAACACCAGCTTCTCGCACACCTCGCGGCACACGTCCTCAAAGGTAAAGTGCCCGCGCTCCTCTTCGATGACGGCATGGAACGCCACCTGCATCAGCACATCGCCCAGCTCCTCCCGGAGCATGGCCGGGTCGTCGGCGTCGATGGCCTCCAGCACCTCACAGGTCTCCTCCAGAAAATTTTTCCGGATGGAAGCATGGGTCTGCACTTTATCCCAGGGGCAGCCGTTTTCCGGGTCGCGCAGGATGCGCAGCACTTCCAGCAGCTGTTCCGCGGTATAGGGTGCGCTCGGTACCCAGTCCAGCATGGCAGGCCCTCCCTTCCAAAAGATACTACAAATTGTACCGCATCCTCTGCGGTTTTGCAAGGGTATCAGGGCATTTCCCGGTATTTTTACGGAGATTTCTCTTTTTTCGCAAAAACAGGGCGGTATCCTGCCAAAGGGGACACCGCCCGTTTTCCGGTTTTTGCTGGGGCGCTGTTTACGTTACAGCTGTGCGCCACACTTATTGCAGAACAGTGCATCGTCCGAGACGGGTGCACCGCACTGCGGGCAGGTCTTGCGGGGCTTTTCGGCAGGCTGCTCCGGGGCAGCCGGTGCCTCTTCAGCAGCAGGCTCTTCGGCTTCGGTGAATTCCACCTCAGCGGTTTCCGCCGGGGTCAGAGAGGCTTTCAGGCGGGCGATCTCGCCCTCGATGCTGTCGATCATCTCGATGTATTTATCCACCAGCGGCTGGTTTTCTTCCTTGCCCTTGGCCAGACTGTACACCAGTGCGCCCAGCTGACGCTGTGCCTTGAGCAGCTTGCCCTGCTCATTGACGATCAGTGCCTGGGTCTTGCCCTTCTCGGCCAGGTCTTTGGCGGCGTTCTTGCCTTTTTCTGCGTATTCCAAGCCCATTTCCTTGATCTTATTGAAATCGAAATCCATAAAAGACACCTCTCTCTTCCTCCATACACGGCCCGGCCTGCGCCGGACCACGGGTTGTGGGGTCATGCCCATTATAGCGCGCCGCCTGTACAATTGCAACGCATGTCCTGCATTTTTTACAGTTTGGTGCAGGTTTGGAAACAAATTTTTCGCATTTTCCCCATATCTTGGGGTCGGTCAGACCTTGCCGCCATAGAACTCCCGCAGCATGCTGTCGGGCGGCAGCAGGTCCAGGCTCAGCGGTGCCACATGCTCAAAGCGGCGGGCCGTCTCGTCCCACAACTCGGCATTGTGGCCTTCCAGCGTAAACTGGCGGCGCACCACGCCCAGCAGGTTGGAGATCAGGCCCAGCTCGTAGGTAAAAGAGGTGTCCAGCAGAAAGTCTGCCGTGGTCTTGAAGCCCTTGATATACCGGGTCTCACCGTCCAGCACTCGATCCCACATGGCAAGGGTCTTTTCCGGGCTGCGGCCGCGGGTGGCGGCATCCCGCAGGGTGCGGCGGCACAGACGGATATCCTGGGTGTTGATCACCCGGCGGCCGTCGATGCAGTATTCCTCCCGCAGTCCGGCATAGATGCGGTAGATGTCATCCCCCTTGACAAGGCCGGTGAGCTCCGGGTTCAGGGCATGGATGCCCTCCACCAGGCACACACCGCCCTGCAGGTCGATGGGTTCTGCTTCATCCGAGCGCTTCTCGGCCGAGAAGTCGTAGACGGGCAGGGTGGTCTTGCCGGTCTCGCTCAGCTCCCGCAGGCACTGCTTGATAAGCGGCAGGTCCAGCGTATCGGGGTTCTCATAGTCCAGCGTGCCGTCCGGCAGGCGGGGGTAGAACTCCGCCCCCTTGAAGAAATTGTCCAGACTGATGACCTGCGCCGGGGTGCCCTGCTGCTGCAGGGCCCGGGCGATGCAGTGGGCGCTGGTGGTCTTGCCGCTGGCCGACGGGCCGGTGAGCATGACGATCTTTGCGCCGGACATGCGGATCTTCTCGGCGGCATAATTCACCCGCTGGGCATAGCTGTGCTCGCTCAGCTGTGCCAGCTGCTGCGGGCTGCAGGCCGCCACATTGTAAAGGTCGATCTCAACCAGACGCTTCGGGACCCAGATCGTGATCATAAAAATCAGCCACTCCTTTTTTCCGTTCCAGTACCTCCGCAAAGCGCTGGATATACTCGTTCGGATACTTGAAATTGAAGATGCGCTGCATCCGTTTGCCGCCGTCGGCCACCAGCTTGGTGCTGCCGCCCGCACCGGCGGAAAGGATGGTCTGAACTTCCTCCATGATGTAGATGTTGTAATATCCCTCGTGGCCCGGTTTGCACCAGCCCACGTTTTCCAGGTTCTGCAGGGTGTTCTTCTGGCGGTAGAGGTAATAGGGCCGGTAGCCTGCCTCGGCCAGCAGGTGACACTTTTCCAGCATGGCGGCCACGTCGGCGTAGTCGTTTTCCCGCTGGTCCTCGATGACGATCCGGGAGGCCCGCTTGAGGGTCAGGGTGTGCACGGTGATGTTCTCCGGATCGAGGGCAATGGCCTGCCGCAGACTGTGCTCAAAGCTCTCCACTGTGTCGCCGGGCAGACCGGCGATGAGGTCCATGTTGATGTCATCGTGGCCTGCCTTGCGGGCCTCGGCGTAGCAGTCCAGGATGTCCTGGGCCAAGTGCTTGCGACCGATGCCGGCCAGTACCTCGTCCGAGAAGGTCTGGGGGTTGATGGAGATCCGGGTGGCCCCGTACTCCTTGATGACAGCCAGCTTTTCGGCGTCGGTGCAGTCCGGGCGGCCTGCTTCCACCGTATATTCTACGACTTTGGACAGGTCAAAATTCTGCCGCACGGTGCCCATGAGCTGCCGCAGCTGGTCGGCCGAAAGGCTGGTGGGGGTGCCGCCGCCGATGTAGATGCTGCACAGGGTCAGCCCGGCCTTGTCAGCCTGCCTGCGGATCTCTTCCACCTCGTTGCACAGGCAATCCACATAGGGCTGCACCATCTTGCGGTCACGGTCGAGGTTGCAGCTCACGAAGCTGCAGTAGCTGCACCGGGACGGGCAGAACGGGATGCCGATGTACAGGCTGTAGGTCTTGGGCGCACTGCCCACCTTCAAAATCGGCTCCTGCAGGTCGGCGATGGCCTTGGCCATCTGATATTTCTGCTCCGAGCAGTCGAAGCGCTCCAGGAAGAAGTGGTCGATGTCCGTTTCGCTCCATCCGGCGGCACGCTTGTCGTGGATGAGGCGCACCGGGCGCACGCCGGTCATCTTGCCCCAGGGCGGGCGGATACCGGTCCACTGCCGCAGCAGGTCATAGGTCAGGCTGGCCAGACTGAACTCCGGCGTCTCGCCGCCGGCCTCCGCCGGGGCGGGCAGCGGTGCGGTGCGCTCGGCGCATTTGCCGCCCTGCCGCACCATGGCCCACAGGCCGTCCGGCTTTTTCTCGGCCCACACGCAGTCCTCGCCTGCTTCGGGCGGGGTCAGGGTAAGGGGTGCCATTGGGTAGAACAGGCGGACCAGATGTTCCACCTCGTACCCGGAGGGCAGCCCCGTGATATAAATCTTCATGTCGTTCTCTCTTTTATTGAAAAATCCAACCCTCTCAGGCTCGCTGACGCTCGCCAGCTCTCCCGAAAGGGAGAGCTTTCCGTCAGCGTTTTCGCCTGATTCACAAAACCTCTCCCATCGGGAGAGGTGGCACGGCGCACGCCGTGACAGAGAGGGTTCGTGTTACAGTTCTCCGCCGCGCAGCGCGCTGCGGATGAAGTAATTGTTGTCCAGTTCCTCCCCGAAGGTGGAAAACTCGCCGTGGCCGGGCAGCACCTGGGTCTCCCGGGGGATGGGCAGCTTTGCCAGCTTGCGCAGGCTCGCGTTCATGGCGTCGCTGCTGCCGCCCTCCAAGTCAGTGCGGCCGATGCTGCCCGCAAACAGGGTGTCGCCGCAGAAGAGATACTCTCCGCACAGCAGCACCACGCTGCCGGGGGTGTGGCCCGGCGTATGCCATGCCGTAAACTGCAGCTCATCCACTGTCACGGTCTGGCCTTCCGCATAGCCGTGGTCGGCCTCGGAAAGCGGGTACATCTTATCCCCGGCCAGATCGTCCGCTTCGCAGTAGAGCACGGCGCGGTACTTCCGGCGCAGGGCCTCGGCGCTGCCCACATGGTCAAAGTGGCCGTGGGTGCACAGCAGAGTGGTGAGCACGGCGTTGTGCTCCTGCAAAATCTGCTCGTAGTTCTGCACGTCCGCCGCCGGGTCAATGATGACCGCATGGCCGGCGTCCGAGATCAGCAAAAAGGTATTGGTGTAGTACGGCGGGGGTGCCGGGATGTGAAATGCCTGCATGGGATCACTCCTTCTTTTTCCACTCGTCGGTGTCAATGATGATGGTACAGGGGCCCTCGTTCACCAGCGACACCTGCATGTCGGCCCCGAACTCGCCGTGCTGCACGTCTTTGAGGCCCTGTTTGTTCATCTCGGCCAAAAACAGCTCGTAGGCGTCCACCGAGAGGGGCGGTTTTGCGGCCTTGATAAAGCTGGGGCGGTAGCCTTTTTTCGTGTCGCCGTAGAGGGTGAACTGGCTCACCACCAGCGCCGAATACCCAAGGTCCCGGGCGCTGAGGTTCAGTTTGCCCTCCGCGTCCGGGAAAATGCGCAGGCCCGCGCACTTATCCGCCAGTTTGGGCACGATGTCCAGGCTGTCGGTGTCCTTCACCCCCAGCAGGATCATCAGCCCTGGCCCGATGGCCCGGGGCTCGCCGCCGTTTACCCGTACACTGGCCGACGAAACGGCCTGAATGACTGCTCGCATCGCGTTAACTCCTTGTCACCTTGAGCACATCCTTCACCTTGGAAAGCCGCGCCACCACGCGGTTGAGGTGCTCGGTGTTGTTGATGCCGATGGTCAGGCTGACCACGGCGCAGTTGTTTTCCACCTGACGGGCGTTCAGGGCGTAGATGGGCACCCGGATGTCCGCCAGGGCGGCCAGCACATCCTGCAGCAGCTCGTTGCGGTTCAGGGCGATAATTTCAAGGCCGGCCTTGTAGCTGTCCTTGACGCTGTCGGCCCAGTAGGCCTTGACCCAGCGGGGCGCGTTGGTGGGGTCCTTCATGCTGGAAATGGCGTTGGCACAGCTCTGCTTATGGATGGACACGCCAAAGCCGCGGGTGATGAAGCCCACGATGGGGTCCCCGGGCAGGGGGCTGCAGCATTTGGCAAACTTGATGGGGGTGTTGTCGAAGCCCTCCACCACCACACCGTCGGTGGCGTGCACCTTGCTCAGGTCCACCTTGGGCAGGTCCTCCTCAGACCGCTCCTCTGTGGCCTTCAGCTTGGTCCACTCCTCCTTCAGCTTGGGCAGGCAGTTGGCAATGGTCATGCCGCCATAACCGATGGCGGCATACAGCTCCTCGGCGTTGTTCTGGCGCAGGCGGCGGCAGCAGCTGTTGATGAACTCGTCCAGCTGGTCGTCCGGAATGATGATCATCTCGCGCCGCAGTTCACGGGCCAGCGCATCGCGGCCCTGCTGGATGTTCTCCTCCCGGCGCATCTTCTTGAACCAGTTGCGGATCTTGCTCTTGGCCTCGCTGGTGCGCACGATCTTGAGCCA
>ENA-UEOZ01000193-UEOZ01000193.1-human-gut-metagenome-genome-assembly--contig:-NODE-193-length-47419-cov-10.237168_pt1 | contig 47419 bp, 46 predicted proteins | sample MGYA00242898_ERZ507912 | MGnify/ENA primary metagenome ERZ507912 (study PRJEB26167, sample SAMN06115410) | human gut metagenome | host: Homo sapiens | place: China:Chongqing | collected 2016-04-27... | reverse complement strand
CAAGGTTTTAAACCTATCGACAAATATACGATGAATCTTTGAATAATTTGGCAAGGTAGGAGAGAAAAACAGTTTCGCAGGTTAGGAAACAAAAGTTTCATACGCCGGAAACTTTTGTTCCGTGCTTGGGGAACAGGCTCCGGCTAACCGAGTTTACGCCTGTAGTATTGCGGAGAAGTGTCGGTATGTCTCTTGAAATACCGGTCGAAAAGCGACTGATCCGGAAACTGGAGGTGGTTGGCTATTTCCTGTATGTTAAGTCTGTCGATTCCAGCAATACTTTTATTTCGAGTATGACATGTTTATCAATGATGTTTTTTGCTGTTTCTCCGGAGACGGCTTGCGCGATGGCGGATAGATAGCGGGGGGGGTGATGAACATTTTTTTTGCGTAAAATGAAACTTCGCGCTGGCTGAGGCAGTGTTTGTGTATCAACTGGATAAATCGTTTGAACAAATCTTCCTACCGGTTGATTCCTCCCGGGTGGTTCTGCTTGAAGATACAATGTGTCTTATCGTAAATGTCCAAAAGGAAACTTTGCGTGTAGCTGCGAAGGATTTGTAGTCGGAAACAGTTTTCTTTATCTTTATAGAGGTCTTCCAGTGCAATGATGAGTCCGTTAATGGTGCGTGTACGTTCGGCAGGTAGCGTGACGACAGGATTCTCTTTCAGAAAATGAAAAAAAGAAGGGTCGAGCCGGACTGTTGCTTCTTGGAAAAACGCATTGGAAAATGTTATAATAGAGAGGTCTGAACTTGCATATGAATAATTGATAATACTGTTGGGTAGGAATATGATCTGCGTATTAGGTACGATATTATATTCCAACAAAGCGATTTCGATCGGGGCTTTCCCGCTATGGCAAAAAAAGATACAGGCATCTTCCAGTTTGAAAAGATGGATGCAACTTTTAGGTGTTATCAGTTGCGTAGCGTTAGTGGTGTCTTGCAAGCGCCATCAATAGAAATGGAAGCAGAGTACACGGTATTGCAGGTACAACCATCCGATAAAGTAATCGACTTATTCGGCGACAATCCATGGGCGGCAGGATATCAATATCTATCAGTCCTTTGAGGTAGGTCTGATTTATTGCCGTCCCTCAACGAAAAGGTAAAAAGAAGTATTTTTCCTATTTGCTGGAGGACGACTGTTTTAAAATGTTTGTTTTTCTGTTCATTTCACTCCTGAATGGCTGCCCGTAACTTATCGACGGCGACAGAGATCGGTTCGCTTTTCAATAATTGTATGAATTTGCTTCCTATAATAGCCCCTGATGAGTTAATAGCTGCTGCATCGAAGGTTGCTTTGTTCGATATGCCGAAACCGACCAGGCGCGGATTCCGGAGTCCCATCCCGTTGATGCGGTAGAAATAAGTCTGCTTCTGCTCGTTGAAACTTTGCTGCGCTCCGGTAGTGGAGGCGCTCGACACCATATAGATGAAACCGCTTGTATGTTCATCGATCAGGCGGATGCGTTCTTCGGAGGTTTCAGGTGTGATGAGCATGATCATTTTGAGGTTATTCCGTTCGGCGATGGCTTTATACTCTTTCATATAATCGGCAAAAGGCAGGTCCGGAATGATCATACCGTCCACACCTGTCAGTGCACATTTCCGGCAGAATGCTTCGAAGCCATATTGCATGATCGGATTCAGATAGCCCATCAGGATAATCGGGATATGCACATCCTGACGGATATCTTCTAACTGTTCGAACAGAACATGCAATGACATCCCGTTTCGTAACGCGGCAGTAGAGGCTTCCTGGATCACGGGGCCGTCTGCCATCGGGTCGGAGAAGGGAATACCGATCTCTACCATGTCTATTCCTTTGTTTTCTAACTCTTTTAATATCTTCTTCGTGTCATCCAGGTTCGGATATCCGGCGGTAAAGAAGACGGAAAGGATTCCGTTCTTTTTTGTGTTGAATAAGTTTGTGATACGGTTCATCTTTTGATTTGTGATTTCAGATTTATGAATTATGATTTTGAATTGCTTTTAAAAACTCCTTTAGCTTTCCTATGTCTTTCAGCCCCGGTTCAATCTCGAATCCGCTGTTCAGGTCGATCCCGGCGAGGCGGGGATGCCGGAAAGAACGTATTGCCCCAGCACTTTCCGGACGGATGCCTCCGCTTAACAGGAAAGGAGTCTTTCCCCGGTAGGCTTCGAGCACGGACCAATCGAATTGTTTGCCGGAACCTCCATAACTATTGCATTTGGTATCGAAGAGGAAGTAATCGACACGCCCTTCATAATTGGTAGTTTGTTCAAGATCGCAAGCTGTTGCAATCTGAAATGCTTTGATTAGCGAGTAACCACGCTTTTGCAAGGCATGGCAATCTTCCGGTGTTTCATTTCCGTGCAGTTGCAGGTAATCGAGTCGGAAAAATGCCGCTGTTTCCACCAACTCTTCGAAGGAAGTGTTGACAAAAACACCGACCTTTTTTAATGGATAATTGATAATTGACAATTGACAATCGGAATACCGCTTGCCGCCATTGTCAATAGTTAATTGTCCATTGTTAGTTATTCTTCGTGGGCTTCTCGCGAAAAATATCAGTCCTATCCAGTCAACCCCTAAGGCTGCAACTTCCCGTATATTTTCGGGATCACGCATTCCGCATACTTTGATGATCATGATAATCTTCCTATGAATTGTGCGAGAGTGTCGCCTGGTACATCGGTTTTCATGAATGTCTCTCCGATCAGGAATCCATGAAAACCAGCTTCTCTGAGGTTCGATACGGTGGTTGTGGTCGAAATACCGCTTTCTGATACTAACAAAGGAGAAAGATTTCTTTCACGAGCGACCGTTTGCATCGCTTTTGCCAGACGGAAGGAGTTTTCCACATCAGTATGAAATGTTCCGAGGTTGCGGTTATTCACTCCCAACATATCGACAAATGGATTGAGGTGGTCAAGTTCTTCTTTGGAATGGATTTCCAACAGTACTTCCATGTTGAGGGTATGAGCTAACTCCGCAAACATAAGACATTGTTCTGGGGTAAGGCAGGCGGCAATCAACAGGACGGCATCGGCACCCATTACGCGTGCTTGATAGAGTTGATATTCGTCAATGATGAAGTCTTTTCTCAATAAGGGCAGGCCCACCAGGCTGCGTGCTTTGCAAAGGTCACCTAAGGACCCCCCGAAAAAGTTCGAATCGGTCAGGACAGAACAGGCGGAAGCGCCTCCCTTCTCATAGGCGGGCAAGACATCAGCTATAGCAGCATCGGGATGTAACCAGCCTTTCGAAGGACTTTTTCTCTTAAACTCAGCAATGATGCCCGATGAAGATGCTGCGAGAGCCGCCCGCATGGAACGGGCAGGATGTTCGAGTCGTTCACCGCCCATCCCCAGTAAGGTCTGCAACCGGACAGCTTGTTTTTGTCGCTCCACTTCGATACGCTTATTCGCTATAATATCTTGTAATATATCTTTCATATTCGTTGTTTCATTGTAATTTGTCATTCAAACTGATAAACGTATTGAATGTCTGCAATGCTTTACCACTTTCCAATGCTTCTTGAGCTTCCTCCAGGCATTCTGAGATTCTCTTTTCCGGGCAGATGACTTGGATGGCGAAAGCGGAGTTGGCGATTACGCAATTCTTTTGTGCCGGAGTCGCCCGGTTATTCAGGACATCGTCAAAGATGCGGGCTGCTTCGGCGACTGTCTCACCGCCATCCAGTTCCGCTTCCGTTGTGCGGGAGAAACCTAACATTTCCGGTGTGTAGAGCTTCTCTTTTTCCGGCATTGCTACCTTAAATTCTGCTGTCAGCGAGATTTCGTCATACCCGTCGAGGCTATGTACAACGGCAAAACGCGTTCCGCTCTCCTGATAGGTATAGCTGTAAAGCCTGAGCAATGGCAGGTTGTACACACCTAACAACTGGTAGGTCGGCATTACCGGATTGACCAGCGGGCCGAGCATGTTGAAGAAGCTGCGCACTCCTAAACTCTTCCGTATCGGAGCCACAGCCTTCAGTGTCGGATTGAACAACGGCGCATGCAGATAGGCGATATGGCAGGATTCCATCGAACGGCGCAACCGGTCGATATCGGCAGTAAACTTCACACCGTGCTGCTCCATTACGTTGCTCGCGCCACTGACCGAGGTCGCCCCATAGTTCCCATGTTTCACGACGTTATATCCGGCACCGGCTACGACAAAGCAGGAAGCCGTGCTGATATTGAACGTATTCTTTCCGTCGCCTCCCGTCCCCACAATATCGATCGGCTTAAACTCCGACAAATCTACCGGGACGCGCATTTCGAGCAATGCCTCCCGAAAACCCGCCAATTCCTCTACGGAGATATTACGCATCAGGTATACCGTTATCAAGCTGGCAATCTGTGAATCATTATACTTGCCTTCTGCAATATTCTGAAGAATCGTCCGCGCTTCGTCACGTCCCAAATACTGATGTTCGAATAACCTATATAATATATCTTTCATCCTTAATTTTTAATTCTTAATTTTTAATTTATCCCCAGCCAGTTCCGTATGATTGCCTTTCCCTTGGGGGTCAGTACGGATTCCGGGTGAAACTGGATGCCGCGAACATCATATTCGCGATGGTGAAGCGCCATGATCTGTCCTTCTTCCACATCCTCTGCCGTGATCTCCAGGCAGTCGGGGAAATTCTCTTTCGATACGACCCACGAATGGTAGCGGCCGGCACGGAAACCGGGTTCCAAGCCCGTAAACAACACATCCGGCACCGTCACCCGTATATCCGAACAGACTCCGTGATGTACATCCGCCAGGTTGATAAGCGTTGCACCGAATGCTTGCCCGATGGCTTGCTCTCCGAGGCAGACGCCTAAGATGCTCTTGGTCGGCGCATAGCGGCGGATTAACGGCAGCAAGATGCCTGCCTCCTCCGGAATGCCCGGACCGGGTGACAAAAGGATCTTGTCAAAACGTTCCACTTCGTCTAATGAAATCTTGTCATTGCGATGTACTTCAACTTCCGCACCCAATTCCTTCAGTATATGCAACAAGTTGTAGGTGAAGGAATCATAATTATCGAACAGTAATACTTTCATAAAAACTTTCAACTTTTAATTTTCAACTTTCAATTTATAAATGTTGTTGCCAGATCGATCGCTTTCTTCAAAGCGCCTAATTTGTTATTGACTTCCTGCAATTCCCGTTCATCATTGCTTTTGGCGACAATGCCGGCTCCTGCCTGATAGTACAGGACGTTTCCGCGGCTGACGAATGTACGGATCGTGATCGCCTGGTTCAAGTCGCCGTCAAAGCCGATGAACCCGATGCAACCGCCATAAGCGCCCCGATTATGCTTTTCTATATCCGTAATCAATTGCATGGCACGTACCTTCGGCGCTCCGCTCAATGTTCCAGCTGGGAATGTATCTATATAGGTCTTGATCGGATTGCTGTCTGCATCGATCTCACCGCTGACACGCGATACCAGATGAATGACATGACTGTAGTACTGCACTTCCTTGTAGAAATCGACCTGTACGTCATGCGCATTGCGCGAAAGGTCGTTACGGGCAAGGTCAACCAGCATGACATGCTCGGCATTCTCTTTCGGATCGGCAAGCAAAGCTTCGGTACGCTGTCTGTCCAATGCAACGTTTCCCGTGCGGAAAGCCGTGCCTGCAATCGGGTCGATGCTTGCATGTCCGTCGGCTACCTTGCAGTGCGTTTCAGGTGAAGAGCCGAAGATACGGAATCCTCCGAAGTCGAAGTAAAACAGATAGGGAGAGGGATTGATGCTCCGGAGAGCCCGATAAACCTTGAAGTCGTCTCCTTTGAACGGTTGTTCGAACCGGCGGCTCAGCACGATCTGGAAAACGTCTCCACGGAGACAATGACGGATGCCTTCGCGCACCATTGCTTTATATTCTTCCCCGCTGACAGGCGATGTCTCAGGGCCGGTAGCCTGGAAGTTATAAGAAGCATAGTTCCGGTTTTTTATCAAGGTCTCTATCTCTTGCAAACCGGAGTTTTCGCCGGATTGCATCAGCTCAACGAGCGTCAGTTCATTTTTGAAGTGGTTGAAGACAAGTACATACTTATATAATATGTAGAGCATGTCGGGAGCATCGTTTTCTTCATGGTGCGCTTCCATCACCGGGATGTTCTCAAAGTAACGCACGGCATCGAAAGCCGTATATCCGAACAGTCCGCATACTTTCCTGTCAGGTCCTTCGATCGAGAAACGCTTCAAAAACGCATTCATGGCCTCCGCCACATTGAATGTTCCGGTCAATGCCGTAACCTCGCTTTTTCTATCAGGAAAAACAGCGGTGCATTCCCCGTTATTGATTCCGATACTTGCCAGCGGACAAAGTGCGATGTAAGAAAGACTGTTTTCATTCCCATGAAAATCGGAACTTTCCAACAACGCCGATTTCGGATAAACGTCCCGTACCTTCAAGTAGATACTGACAGGTGTATGAAGGTCACTGAGAACCTTCCTGCTTATTGTTTTAAATGTATAGTCCATTATGATCGACAATTGATGATTATAAAACTGATTATAGGAAGAACTTCCTGACTCTCACTTTTCACTTCTCGTTTTTCAATTTATACTTAATATAAGTCTCCATATCCTTATCTCCCCGACCCGATATTGTCAGGACAACGACATCTTCCGGTTTGAATTTTATCTTAGGCAACGCCCCTAATGCATGCGCACTTTCAAGTGCCGGAATAATTCCCTCGATGCGCGTCAGGCAAAAAGCCGCATCTAGCGCTTCGTCATCATTGACGGCAAGAATCGTAGCTCGGTGAGTTTCTGACAGGTTGGCGTGGATCGGTCCGATACCCGGATAGTCCAGTCCGGCAGAGATGGAATAAGGCTCTTCGATTTGCCCGTCCTCGTTTTGCATCACTAATGTGCGCGCTCCATGTATGATACCTTTCTTGCCTAATTGGATGGTTGCTGCGCTTTGTCCGGTCGTAATCCCCAAACCGCCCGCTTCGGCAAGAACGATTTTTACCCGTTCATCATCAATAAAATGATAGATCGTTCCGGCAGCGTTGCTTCCGCCACCTACACAGGCGATCAGATAATCCGGATAGTCACGTCCTTCCTGCTCCGACAACTGCTTTTTAATCTCTTCGCTGATAACGGATTGCAAACGTGCCACCATATCCGGATAAGGATGGGGGCCGACTGTCGACCCGATGATGTAATATGTGTCGGAAGGATGGCAGCACCAGTCGCGGATCGCTTCATTGGTCGCATCTTTCAGTGTCATATTGCCAGAAGTTACGGGGATGACCGTCGCGCCCAACATCTCCATTTTCTGCACGTTTGCATGTTGGCGTTCCACATCCGTCTTGCCCATATAAACGATACATTCCATATTCATCAACGCACAGACAGTAGCGGTTGCCACGCCGTGCTGTCCGGCTCCCGTCTCGGCTATGATACGGGTTTTTCCCATCCGGCGGGCCAACAAGATCTGTCCGATCGTGTTGTTGATCTTATGAGCGCCGGTATGGTTCAGGTCTTCACGTTTCAGATATATCTTGCAGCCATACATCTCACTCAGCCTTTTTGCTTGATAGAGAGGAGAAGGGCGGCCGACATAGTCCCGAAGTAACTGGTTGAATTCTTTCTTGAAACTGTCGCTTTCCAATACTTCCAGATACTTCTTCTGCAAGTTTTCCACACATTGGTGAAGTATTTCGGGCACATATGCTCCTCCAAACTCACCATAATACCCATTTTCGTCAACTTGATACGTTTTCATCGTTCTATCTGTTATTATTTATTTTTTGTCTTTTCGAATCTTGGTAATTGCCCTAAACGAAAAAAGGCCTGCCGCAAGTGCGACAGACCTTTTATTATATCATGATAGTATATACATGAGGACTGGTTCCTTACGACCTTATGAGTTGTAAAGAGCGCCACCACCAATATGTATTTACTATAATTGTTCTCATGACTTTTGTTGTTATTACGGCAGCAAATATATGCATTCTCTGACAAACTGCAAATAATTCGGCTGTTTTTTTGTTATATAATCATAGAACTTTTGTATGGCAGTCTCAGTTGTCCCTCTCCCTGCTATTTCAAATTTCTTGTTTGAGGGGATAGGCTTCTTATGATTTATCAAAATGTCACTACTACCCCGTCAAAATAGGATTAGTAGGGCATGTTTTGGAAATTACACTGGCGGGTGATATTTTTTAACGTTTCTATCTATCTTGTTTTGTCCCTATGAAGATAACAAAATGATACTGGAGGAGAGGTCGCGTTTCCGTGTGGTTATGTAAATAAAGAAGGTGATACTTGATCGGGTATTAGGGGAAGCTCTGTTGGCTGACAAATAGAGGAAGTGAGATAATTTACATTATTTTAATAGAAGTGAGTAGTGAGTTTTTTACCTAATCCTGTCTTTATCTCTAAAATGTAGAAGAGAAAAGCATGGAACCTTCACACGATCATATAGAAAAGACACTGGACAAGCTTGTCGCCTCCACACGTTCACCTCGTGGGCGCTATTCCGCTTCCGAAAGTTGGAAATTGTTGGAGAGGCGGCTCGTTCCTCCCCGGACAAAGAGGCTGAGACTGTTCCGTCTGGCGGGAGTCGTTGCTGCATCCGTCCTGCTTTGCTTTGCAAGTTGGTTCATCTATGATTATTGGAAGCCGGTAGCGATGCAAACTGTTTCAGCCGGTGCAGCCATATCGGTAATTACTTTGCCGGACCAGACGAAGGTGACGCTGAACCGCTATTCCTCTTTGACTTACCCGGATCGTTTCAAGGAGGATAGGAGGGAAGTACAATTACAGGGAGAAGCTTATTTCGAAGTGGAGAAAGATGCCCGGCATCCCTTTGTTGTGAAAGCGGACCCAGTCGAGGTCGAAGTGCTCGGAACACATTTTAATGTTGAAGCCTATCCCGGAGATGCAGAGGTGAAGACAACTTTGTTGGAAGGTTCTGTCGCTGTCAATGCGCCGGCTGTTTCCAGCCGGATTACGCTTTCTCCCGGAGAAAGCGCGATTTATAATCGAGCAGATAAAACACTACAGGAAGAAAAAACAAAAGAAAATAATACGGCTACCGGTTGGCGCGACGGCCATTTTCATTTTGATTATCTGCCGTTGCAGGAGATTGCACGAGAGTTGTCGAATGCTTTTCATGTGAAAATCAAAATTACGGATGAAGATATAAAGGATTTTCGTATCAGGGCGCATTTTACTGAAGGCGAGAGTTTGGATCAGATGCTCGATCTGCTCCAGCCAGCCGGTAATTTCAGTTATTCAAAGACAAATGATACGATCTTGATTCATTCTAAACTTAACTAAGTCATGAATTATTACCTATATTGTCTCCGCCGGTTCGCCCGGCTTATTCTTCTATTATGGATAGTTTTCAGAATTGCGCCGCTCGCTGCACAAGACCGGGCGGCGCGTCTGGACTTCCAGGTCCGGAAGGCAACACTGGACACTTTTGTCCGCCAGTTAGAGGACTCCACCGGCTTCTCGTTTATCTATGGTGAAAAGGTACAGCTCCGGCAGCCTGTTACCCTTGATGTCCGTCAGAAGACCATCGAGGAAATCCTGCAATATGCATTTGGTCAGGAAGCGATAACGTTTAAAATCTCCGGCACACACATCTTGTTAGGAGAGCGTCCTGTTTCCCGTAAATATACGGTCAGCGGATATATTACCGATTCCATATCGTCAGAAACGCTGATTGGTGCAAATATTTTGGAATCCAGCTGTCATGCCGGGACTTCGACGAACCCTTTCGGGTTTTACAGCTTGACCTTGCCGGAAGGAGAGACTGGACTTTTCTTTTCGTATTTAGGATATGAAACCAAGCATTGCCGTTTTCTGTTAAGTCGGGATACTGTAATGAACATCCGTTTGCAGACCAATAACCAGTTGTCGGAAATCATCGTTCTTTCCGACAAAAAAGAGACAGGCATTCGGGCAACGGGTATGGGTACGTTAGACATCCCGATGACGCAGATCAAGAATACTCCGGCCATTTTAGGAGAGGCTGATATTCTCAAAACAATCCAGTTGATGCCTGGCGTACAGGCTGGAACGGAAGGTTTCAGCGGGTTGTATGTACGGGGTGGCGGACCGGATCAGAACTTGATCCTTCTGGATGGTATCCCCATCTATAATGCCGACCATATGTTGGGCGTGTTTTCCATCTTCACTCCGGAAGCCATGAAAAAGGTTACGCTTTTCAAAGGTTCATTTCCAGCCCGTTATGGCGGCCGTCTGTCTTCTATCGTGGATATCCGGACAAACGACGGCGATATGCAGAATTATCACGGTACGGTCAGCATTGGCCTGTTGACCAGTAAGCTACACTTCGAAGGTCCGATCTTGAAAGATAAAACCTCCTTTTGCCTGACCGGCCGCCGCACTTATCTCGACCTGGTGGCAAGGCCGTTTCTGCCGGAGGACAAGAAATTCAATTACTATTTTTATGATATCAATGCAAAGGTGAACCATAAGTTTTCCGACCGCAGCCGCCTGTTCCTCAGTTTCTACAAAGGGAAAGACCATTATGACTACAAGCAGGACAAGGAATATGACGCCTATTCGAATGGGTCGCGTATGTATTTCTACAACAGCCGGATCGATTTCAACTGGGGAAACACGATTGCCGCCGGACGGTGGAATTATGTCTTCAACAGTAAATTATTCAGCAATACGACCGTAGCCTACAACCATTACCAGATGAGTATGGCGGACACTTACCGTAAAGATATCATCGAGGCGGATAAAAACGGTGATCCGATAACCGATAGAGGTGAATCGTATGTCTATAATTCCGATTACCGTTCCGGTATACACGATTGGAGTTTTCATACGAACTTCGATTATATGCCCGTCCCTGACCATCATGTCAAGTTCGGTGTTTCTTATCTGTATCATACCTTCCGACCGGAGGTGATGACCTCGCGTGTGAAAGAAGCTGTAGGCGGGCAGACGGCACAGGATACCGTCTACAACGATTCCTCGAACAGCTATTTGCACGGGCACGAGTTTTCGTTTTATGCCGAAGACAATGCCGATATCAGCGACCGTCTGAGCCTGAATGTCGGCATTCATCTTTCCTTGTTTTCCACACAAGGGAAAGGCTATCTGTCGGCACAGCCTCGTCTTTCTGCGCGTTATCGCTTTCATGACGGTTTTGCGGCAAAGGCTTCTTTTACACAAATGGAACAGTATGTACACCTGCTGTCATCCTCGCCGATTTCGCTGCCGACCGATTTATGGGTTCCGGTTACTAAAAACATCCGTCCGATGCGCTCCTACCAGTATGCTGTCGGTGGCTATTATACCGGTGTGGAAGGGTGGGAGTTCTCTCTAGAAAGCTATTATAAAGATATGCATAATGTATTGGAATACCAGGATGGCGCTACCTTTTTCGGATCATCCGGCGGATGGCAGGAGAAGGTGGAGATGGGACGTGGCCGTTCTTTCGGCTTGGAGATTTTAGCCCAGAAGACGATCGGTAAAACGACAGGATGGTTGGGGTATACGATCGCCAAGAGTGATCGCCAGTTCAAGGATGGGACGGTCAACAACGGCGAACGTTTTCCTTATAAATACGATCGCCGCCACAACATCAACCTCTGTGTAAACCATACTTTCAGCAAGAAAACGGATATAGGGATCACTTGGATTTTTAATACGGGCGGAACGGCTACGGTTGCCGAACAGCGTACAGGGACGGCATCTGGTAACTTGATTGATTTCATTTCCCGTCGAAACAATTATCGCCTTCCTGTCAGCCACCGGTTGAATCTGAGCATCAATTTCCATAAGAAATTGCGCCACGGCATGCAGACTTGGAATATTTCGGTCTATAACGCCTATAATGCCATGACTCCGAATCTTATCTATAAAGAAGAAGAATATATCGGAGTAGAGCATATTAAGCCGGATGGTAGCCATGAGACGACCTGGAAGCGGAAAACGAGGCTGATAAAGCAAACGCTTCTGCCTTGTGTTCCATCGATTACCTATACATACCGGTTTTAATAAAGAGGAGTAGAATTATGAAAAAGAATTTATTTATATTATTCATACTGGTTTCCATGCTGTTCCCGGGTTGTGAGAATGAGCTTCCATATATGAACAAGCCGCAGGTCCCACAGCTTCTGATGAATGCTTTTCTTGAAGCTGGAAAGAAAGAAAACGGAGTGTCTCTGCGTATGATCGATACCGATAAACAGCAAGCGGATTGTGTTTCCAATGGTTCCATTGTAGTATATGTCAACGGTCAAAAGACCGAGACGGCAGAGGTGGAGAAGGTCTATGGTTCTTTCGATGATCCTAATTGTACGTTGAAAACATCTTTTCGTCCCGGTGACCGTATCCGCTTTGAAGCGACAGCCGAAGACGGGCAATACCAGGCTGGCTGCGAGGTGGAGATCCCTTTTCCGATCGAGGAAACTATCCGTGTAGATACGCTCCGTACGCAATTGAGGGGTGGTTCCAGCATGATGGATTGTATGCGATACAAAATAACGATACATGACCGTCCGAACGAGAAAAATTATTACCGTCTTATTATCGAAGAAAATACATACAGGATTTCTTCGGAAACAGGTATCAAATACGGTCCCTTTTCCTCTTATCCCGAAATTATCAACCAGGAGGATATTGTGTTGACCGATGGGCATCTTACGACTGCCGATGATGACAAATTCGGCATTTTGGATTGGACTATTCGTAATCTTAGCAATGTTTTCACGGATGGCCGTTTTGAAAATGGTTCGTATACCCTTAAGATCTACACCTCTGTTCCGCATATTAGCGAATCAAATGGAAAAGATCATTTTTACTTGGATGTTACAGTCCGCTTATTGAGCATATCACAACCTTATTATCGTTATTTGCGTGCGATGAACTGTCTGAATTCGGAAGATTATAACGAAACCTTTATGGAACCGGTCATCGTTCCTCAAAACGTATCGGGTGGCTTAGGTTTTGTCGGGGCCTCCTCTGAGCAGCAGGTTACCTTGCGTATGGTCGACCGGCCGCCGTTGTCGTATCCAAAGTGAACTGCCGGAAGGACTGTGCTGAGTGTAAGGCCGTATTCATTAAGCGGAAGATGGTCAGCGAATAATCATAAAGCTACAACGAGAAAAGATTTTCGTCTTATGAGGGGCTTTTTCTCATAAGGATGGCAATCTTTTCTCGTCGTAATGATAATCTTTTCTCATACGGATGAGAATATATTCTCTCCCTGGTGAGGAAGTATTCTCATGGATTGGAAACTGCTGAGAAAAGCATACGATTTATTCGTTGTATTCTTTGTTCCGTTTGTGCAAGCTCTTCAGTTCGAAGGAAAGCATAACCCGGAAGATGCCGATGATCAGCAAAGTGTACGCGATCATATAGACAAGGGATAACGCTCCAAGACCTGGTTGCCAGATAATGCCGATACTGCAAAGGATTGCCAGTACGCCGAAAGCCATATACCAGCCCCAGTTGCGTGTCCCGTAGCGTTTCAGGTCCATAGCGTAGCCGGTTGAAGCGAAACCGCGGAACATCAGCCAGAAAGCGACGATGAAAGGCAGCACTGCCATGCTCAGGCCGATATTGGCCATCAGGTAGATACCTAAGATTAGGTCGATGATACCGCTTGCCAGATACCAGCCCCAACTGGAAATATTCTTTCTATTGGTGACGGCAAAAAGAATTTCCAACGTGCCGCTGACAAACATGGATACACTAAACAAAACACTCAGTGCGACATAGCTTGCCAGCGGTGTGAACATCAGGCAGATTGCGATGAGGATATAAAGCAGGCCCAACAGCAGGGAAACCCACCAGTTTTTTACTCCGAAGTTGATTGTGTCAATAAAAGTCTTCATAATAAATTCGTTTTTTAATTATTTTGAAATCTACTTTGTAACAAACCTTTGGAAAGAAAAGTTTCACCGAGCCGGTAAAGTGAATTATTTTTAATACATTTGCCATCCGTTATATTTATTAAGAATTTATGATTTTGGATGTATGATTTATCATTGATGCATGATTCCGGAATCATAAATCGTAAATCATAGAAGATTATGAAAGGTATTGTTTTAGCAGGAGGGTCCGGTACGCGTTTGTATCCGATAACCAAAGGGGTTTCAAAACAGTTATTGCCTATTTATGATAAACCGATGATCTATTATCCGGTGTCTGTGTTGATGCTGGCAGGAATACGTGAAATATTGGTGATTTCCACACCGCAGGATCTTCCCGGTTTTCGTCGTCTGTTAGGGGATGGTTCCGATTATGGTGTCCGTTTCGAGTATGCCGAACAACCTTCACCGGACGGATTGGCACAAGCTTTTTTAATTGGGGAGGAGTTTATTGGAAATGATTCCGTTTGTCTGGTCTTGGGCGACAATATCTTTTACGGACAGAGTTTCACCGCAATGTTAAAAAGGGCCGTAGCTAATGTGGAAAACGAACAAAAAGCGACCGTCTTCGGTTACTACGTCAATGATCCGGAGCGCTATGGCGTGGCCGAATTCGATGAGGCAGGAAATGTGTTGAGCATTGAAGAAAAACCAGCATGCCCGAAATCGAATTATGCAGTTGTCGGTCTTTATTTCTATCCGAACAAAGTGGTGGAAGTTGCCAAGCAGATTAAACCTTCCGCCCGCGGAGAACTGGAGATTACGACTGTCAACCAGGAATTCCTGAAGGATGGGAATTTGAAAGTTCAGCTCTTAGGGCGCGGTTTTGCATGGCTTGACACCGGTACGCACGATTCTCTTTCTGAAGCCTCCACCTTCGTTGAGGTGATAGAGAAACGACAAGGGTTGAAAATAGCTTGCTTGGAAGAAGTTGCTTATCGGAATGGTTGGATCGATGCAGAACGGTTGAGGCAAGTTGCCGCTCCGATGTTGAAGAACCAGTATGGACAATATCTGCTGAATTTGATAAAAAGAGAGAATGAATAAGGATAGTAAAATATTTGTAGCAGGCCATCGGGGACTGGTCGGTTCTGCTATTCTGAAGAATCTGAAGGCAAAAGGTTACACGAACTTCGTCCTGCGTACGCATGCGGAATTGGATTTGACCGATCAGCAGGCCGTTCATGATTTCTTTGCCGCAGAGAAGCCGGAATATGTGTTCCTGGCAGCAGCCCATGTCGGAGGGATTGTGGCAAACAGCCGCTACCGGGCTGACTTTATTTACGAGAATCTTATGATTCAGAACAATGTGATTCATGCTTCTTATCTGAATAACGTAAAGAAACTTCTGTTTTTGGGAAGTACTTGTATTTATCCGGGAAATGCTCCGCAGCCGATGCCGGAGGATTGCTTGCTCACTTCGCCACTCGAATATACGAATGAACCCTACGCGATAGCTAAGATAGCCGGGATCAAGATGTGTGAGAGTTATAACTTGCAATACGGAACTAACTATATCGCAGTAATGCCGACCAACCTGTATGGCCCGAATGATAATTTTAACCTGGAGACTTCGCATGTGCTGCCTGCCATGATTCGCAAAGTACATTTGGGTAAATGTCTTTCCGAAGGAGATTGGGAGGCTGTCCGGAAAGATCTGAATGCGCGTTCGGTTGAAAATATATCCGGCGGTACTTCTGAATCCGAAATATTGGATATTCTTGCCAAGTACGGTATTTATCCTGGTAAAGTGGAGTTGTGGGGAACAGGCAAACCGCTTCGTGAGTTTCTTTGGAGCGAGGAGATGGCAGATGCTTCCGTCTATGTGATGGAGAAGGTCGATTTTGCCGATCTCCGTCCTGCTACCGGCGATATCCGAAATACGCATATTAATATAGGTACTGGAAAAGAACTTTCTATTTGTGAAGTGGCTTCCCTAATCCGAGAAAAGGTAGGGTTTACAGGTGAGATCGTATTTGATTCGTCTAAACCGGACGGGACGATGCGCAAACTGACGGATGTCACGAAGTTGCATGCTTTGGGCTGGCATCATACGATTGAGATAGACGAAGGGGTTGAACGCCTTTATAGTTGGTACTTGGAGAATTAAGAATTGAAAATTAAAAAATTAAAAATAGGGAGGTTGTTGCGTCTTCCGTTTAACAACGATGAGTAAAGTTGCTTTAATAACAGGAATAACAGGCCAAGATGGGGCTTATCTGGCCGAATATCTGATCAAGAAAGGATATATAGTGCATGGTATCAAACGCCGGTCGTCCATGTTTAACACGGATCGTATCGACCATCTTTATCAGGACCCGCATGTGGAAAATCGTAACTTGATCCTACATTATGGTGACCTGACCGACAGTTTGAACCTGACTCGCATCATCGGTGAGATCCAGCCGGATGAAATTTATAATCTGGCGGCTATGAGTCATGTGAAAGTGAGTTTTGATACACCCGAATATACGGCTAATGCCGATGGTCTGGGAGTTTTGCGTATCTTAGAAGCAGTTCGTCTGCTGAATTTGATCCCCAAGACGCGCATTTATCAAGCTTCTACATCCGAACTTTATGGTTTGGTGCAGGAAGTTCCGCAGAAAGAAACGACTCCTTTTTATCCGAGAAGTCCGTATGCCGTAGCCAAACTTTACGGTTATTGGATAACGGTGAACTATCGTGAAGCTTATAAAATGCATGCGTCGAACGGTATTTTGTTCAACCATGAATCTCCTCTGAGGGGAGAAACCTTCGTGACTCGTAAGGTGACGCGGGCTGTCTCCCGTATTGCTTTAGGCATGCAGAAAAAAGTTTATATGGGGAATCTTTCTTCCAAACGTGATTGGGGACATGCAAAAGATTATGTCCGCGCAATGTATGCAATCCTCCAGCAGGACGAACCGTCCGATTATGTCATTGCGACGGGGAATACGACAACTATTCGTGATTTCTTGAGGATGGCGTTCGCCGAGATAGGCGTGGAAATTATTTTCAAAGGAGAGAATGTTAATGAGGTGGCTGTCTTAAACTATATTGACGAAAAAGTGTTTATTGAAAGAGTCGGTGAGGTTTATCTCGATAATTTCAGGAAACGGATTGGAGATGAAGTTGTAGGTGTTGATCCTCAGTATTTCCGTCCGACTGAAGTCGATTTATTGATCGGCGATGCGACGAAGGCGCGTACCCGTTTGGGATGGGAACCAAAGTACGATTTGGCCTCTTTGATAGAGGATATGATGTTGAATGATATAAAATTGATGAAGAAAGAATCGTATCTAAAAGAAGGTGGCTATGAAGTATTGAATTATTTTGAGTAGAATCGAACTTTTATTGTTTTTATTTGTTATAATTAGAAAAAGAGTTAATTTTGCAATATGTTTGAGCAAGATTATAGGTAATTGATTGTTTAATTAAAATGTTGATGAATATGAAGACTAAAGTATTACTTTTAGCTTTGTTATCAGGTTTTGTTTTCTCTGTGTCTGCACAGGAATTTAAACCGCAGGTTGGATTTAGTAACGAAGCGGGTTATAAGACAAACTTCAAAAAGAACAAAGCAGGCGACAACTGGTTTATCTCTATTGCTGGTGGCGCGAGTGTTTTATTTGGTGATCAGAACAGTGAAGCCGATTTTAAGAATCGTTTGAATTTCGCTCCTCAGTTCTCTGTCGGTAAATGGTTTAATCCGTATTTAGCCCTGCGTCTCCAGTTGAATGGTGGTGTGTTGCATGGTTTTGAAAACACAGGTGCTACATTTATGCAGCACAATAAATATGCAGCTGCTCATGCTGATTTGTTGTGGGATGTGACTAATTTCTGGGCTCCTTACAACGAAAAGAAAGTGTTTCGTTTGATTCCTTGGGTAGGTCTTGGTTACGCACAGCGTTTCAAAAACTCCGATGATAACAGAGGTATTGCAAGAACAGAATCTCCAACGGTGAATTTCGGTATCCTGACTGCGTTTCGTTTGAGCAAACGTGTAGATTTGAACGTAGAAGTTCAGGGTTCATTGTTGAACGAACAGTTTAACCGTGTTTCTATGTACCACCTGACTGACGGTATCGGACAGTTGAGCGCTGGTTTGACATTCAAACTGGGTAAAACTGATTTCGAAGTGTTGGAGCCGATGGATTATGCATTGTTGAACGACCTGAATGGTCAGATCAACGCTTTGCGTGCTGAAAACGACGAATTGAGTAAACGTCCGGTTTCTTGTCCTGAATGTGAAGAAGTTGTAACTAACGTTGTTAACAACTATGTAGATAATGTGGTATACTTCCGTATCAATAGCGCTAAGATCGACAAGAACCAGCAGGTTAGCATCTTCAATACTGCACAGTTTATGAAAGAAAACAATGTGCCTATCAAGGTTATCGGCTATGCTGATAAGAAAACAGGTACAGGTTCTTACAATATGCAGCTTTCCGAAAAACGTGCAAGAGCCGTTGCCAAGGAACTTATTGATAAATACGGTATCTCTTCTAGCCAGATCACAATCGAATGGAAGGGTTCTGACGTTCAACCGTACAATGAAAACAATTGGAACCGCGTTGTTATCATGTCTGCAAATAATTAATTTTTAATTATATCCCGAAAGGCTGTACATAATCGTGTGCAGCCTTTTTTTTGCTCGGAAATAATGCTTATTTTTGCATGATTTTAGCGCGTTGTTGTGGAGTCAAATAAAAAATATGGTTATCTTATTCAACGGCTGATAGGCATCGGAGATCTGATCGTTCTGAATATTCTCTTTTTTATTGTCTATTATGGATTGAATAGTATTCATACGTTAGCTATTACTGGAAGCTTGCGAGAAGTGGTGCTTTTGTTGAATTTTTGTTATTTCTTTTCCCTTTATTTTGTTCCTTTGCGGTTGCATCTGTCCATTGTCTTTATCGATAAAATTGTGCAAAGAGCATTCTTTTTGGTTACGATTATGTTCTTTTTATTTGCCACTTGTCTGATTTTTTTGAATGTTGGAGATGTGTTGGCAACTTTCTTATTGATTTATTACGCTGTTACGCTTGTAGTATTTTCTTTGTGGCGTGTTATTGTGCGTGTAACATTGAAAATGTATCGTCGGAAAGGGTATAATTTTAAAAAGATCGTAATTGTTGGAGCAGGAAAAAATGGGATGGAATTATATAAGGTAATGAAGGATGATTTGTCGTATGGTTTCAATATCTTGGGATTCTTTGATGATAATCAGTCCTTGAAATCGGTTTTGCCGAATTATTTGGGAATGACGAATGAGGTAGAGAATTTTGTGCTGGCAAATGATGTGGATGAAATCTACTGTACTTTACCGGGTACGAATGATGAGAAGATTGTGCGTTTGTTGAATTTTGCGGAGAAGCACATGATCCGTTTTTATATTGTGCCGGAATTTTATCGAAATTTGAAGAAGAGTCTTGTGATGGATGTTTTGGAGTCCATCCCTTTGATGACCGTTCGCCGCGAGCCTTTACAGGCAGCTTACAATCGAGCATTGAAACGTGCGTTTGATATTCTTTTTTCAACTGTAATTCTGGTAACTATATTCCCGATATTATATATTGTGGTTGGTATCATGATCAAGCTGAGTTCTCCGGGACCGATCTTATTTAAGCAAAAGAGAACGGGACTGTACGGACAGGATTTCAGGTGTTATAAGTTTCGCACGATGAAGGTTAACGCGCAGGCTGATTCCCTGCAGGCTGTGAAGGACGACCCGCGTAAAACAAAGGTCGGAGATTTTCTTCGGCGGACTAATTTGGATGAATTTCCCCAGTTTATTAATGTGTTGAGGGGGGAAATGTCAGTTGTAGGACCGCGTCCCCATATGCTGAAACATACAGAGCAATACTCTGCGTTGATTGACAAGTATATGGTTCGCCACTTGGTTAAACCGGGGGTGACAGGTTGGGCACAGGTAACAGGCTACAGAGGAGAAACGAAAACGTTGGAACAAATGGAAGGACGTGTGAAGCGAGATGTCTGGTATATCGAGAATTGGTCTTTCTTCTTGGATCTTAAGATTATAGTTGTAACGGTTATCAATATGTTCAAGGGAGAAAAGAATGCATACTAAGTATTAAATTGCACACTTTTTGTATATATGTGTAATAGGAAACTGAATTTATGTTATCTTTGTGCCCGATGGGAAGGATTATAGCAATTGATTATGGCCGGAAACGTACCGGTCTGGCGGTCACAGATACCTTGCAGATGATTGCAAACGGACTGACAACTGTGCCGAGCGGTGAACTTACAAGGTTTCTGGCTGATTATGTTTCGCGCGAACCCGTTGAACGGTTTGTAGTCGGGCTTCCAAAGCAGATGAACAACGAACTTTCTGAAAATATGAGATACGTGGAAGCCTTTGTAACACATCTGAAGCGGACCATTCCGGATATTCCGGTAGAGTATTACGATGAACGATTTACTTCCGTTTTGGCACATAAGGCAATGCTGGACGGAGGATTGAAGAAAAAGAAAAGGCAAGATAAAGGATTGGTAGACGAGATCAGTGCGGTTATTATCTTGCAGTCATATTTGGAAAATAAGAAATATCAGTTATAAAAGTTATGATTTTACCAGTATATTTATATGGACAGCCCGTGCTGAGAAAAGAGGCTGAAGAGGTTCCGATGGACTATCCGGATCTGAAACAATTGGTAGCCAATATGTTCGAAACGATGTACAATGCCGATGGTGTGGGGCTGGCCGCTCCGCAGGTCGGTTTGTCATTGCGTCTTTTGGTAATTGACGCTGACGTGATGGGAGATGATTTTCCTGAATGCAAAGGCTTCAAGCGTGCGATGATCAATCCTGTTTTCCTTGAAAAAAGTGAAGAAGAGGTTTCGATGGAGGAAGGTTGTCTGAGCCTGCCGGGAGTGCATGAGAAAGTAGCCCGTTCAGCAAAAGTACGTGTGAAATATCTGGATGAAGACTTGAAGGAACATGAAGAAACGGTGGAGGGGTTTGCTGCACGTGTTGTGCAGCATGAGTGTGAACACTTGGAAGGCCATGTATTCATAGATAATATTTCAGGAATCCGCCGTCAGTTGAATAAAAGCAAACTAAATAGTATTATTAAAGGTACAGCCCGTTGCTCCTATAAAGCAAAAGCGGTTGGTAAGTAATAAGAACTCTATTAACTAATCAGTATGACAGATTTAAGTAAAAACATTCAGGCCCTCAGGGAAAAGAAAGCCGTCGTTGAGATGGGTGGAGGTGAAGCTGCTATCGAAAAGCAGATCGCGATGGGTAAACTGACTGCCCGTGATCGTATTCTATCCTTGTTGGACAAGAATTCTTTCCATGAATATGACCTGTTCGTGAAGCACGATGGTCGTGATTTCGGCATGGATAAGAAAGATTTACCAGGTGATGGTGTTGTTACAGGTACAGGTACGATCTTCGGTGCTCCGGTTTGTATCTATGCACAAGACTTTACGGTTGCCGGTGGTTCACTGGGCTTGCAGCATGCACGTAAGATCACGAAGATCATGGATCATGCTCTGAAAATGAAATGTCCGATTATTGGTATCAACGACTCAGGTGGTGCACGTATCCAAGAAGGTGTAGGTGCATTGGCGGGTTATGGTGAAATATTCTATCGCAATACAATTGCTTCCGGTGTTATTCCTCAGATCTCGTTGATCCTGGGACCTTGTGCCGGTGGAGCCGTATATTCTCCGGCTTTAACGGACTTCGTATTTGTAGTAGAGAATATCTCCAAGATGTTTATTACAGGTCCGAATGTGATCAAGACCGTGTTGGGCGAAGATATTTCTATGGAAGATCTGGGTGGTGCACGTGTCCATGCGGAAACAACTGGTAATGCTCATTTCTACGCACAGAGCGAGCAGGAGTGTTTCGAGCAAGTTAAACGTCTGGTTAGTTTTATCCCCTGGAATAACCAGGAACGTGCTAAAGTGGTAGAGTCGAAGGAACCCGCTGCGGTAATGAACATCGAAGATGTGGTTCCGGCAGATCCGAAACAGCCGTACGATGTTCGTAACGTTATCAAATGTATCGTGGATGATTCCGACTTCTTGGAAGTACAGGAGTTGTGGGCAGCCAACATTGTGATCGGTTTTGGCCGCATGGGTGGTGAAACTGTCGGTTTCGTTGCTAATCAGCCGATGGTGTTGGCAGGTGTATTGGATTGCGACAGTGCCGATAAAGCTGCACGTTTTATCCGTTTCTGCGATTCTTTCAATATTCCTATTATCACGTTGGAAGATATGCCGGGCTATTTGCCGGGCGTCGACCAGGAACATGCCGGTGTGATCCGCCATGGTGCGAAGGTATTGTATGCTTATTCCGAAGCGACGGTTCCCAAGATTACGGTTATCCTGCGTAAGGCTTATGGTGGCGGTTATATCGCCATGAACTCTCGTCACTTAGGGGCGGACTTTATGTTTGCATGGCCGAGTGCAGAAATTGCGGTGATGGGACCGGAAGGTGCGGCCAACATTATTTTCCGCAAGGAGATCATGGAAGCCGAAGACCAGAATGCAATGCGCCAGGAAAAGGTGAAGGAATATATCGAGAAGTTTGCAAATCCTTATGTGGCTGCGTCCAAAGGGTTCATCGATTCTGTTATCGAGCCGAAAGAAACACGTTCATTGTTGCTTCACGCGCTTAAACTTTCTGTATTGAAAGAAGAATACAGACCGGCTAAGAAGCACGGATTGCCTCCGTTCTAATTAACGCCGTAAAAACTTTTGAATATGGAAAAGAAAGAAAAAGATAACGAATATGTGGATTTTGTAGTAACGGCCCGCAAATACAAGACGACGCTGACTGCAAAATATAAGAACCGTAAAATGTGGCATAAGCCCTTTGTCGGTGATGTGATTTCTCATCTTCCTGGAACGATCGTTAAAGTGGAAGTACAGCAAGGGCAGGAAGTCGAAGCCGGCCAGTTGCTTTTGATCCACCAGGCGATGAAGATGTACAACCGGGTGGTCGCTCCCGTTGCCGGAACGATTGTCGAGCTGGGTGTAACGGAAGGAGATAAGATCCCAAAAGACCATTTGATGGTTAAGATTCAGCCGAAGTAAATAGCTGAAATAAGTAAATATAGAAAGCTTTCACACTGTTTTACAGTCTGTGAAAGCTTTTTTTATAGATTGGTTTTAATGGCTAAGATTATTTACTTACTTTTGCGACCGATCAATGTTGAATATTTTTATAATAGATGAAGAAAGCGATTCTTTTATTTATATTCCAGCTGTGTTCGTTAGCCATGTTTGCACAAATCAATACGGATCGTGTGTTGACTATCGGGCGCAACGCCTTGTATTTTGAGGACTATGTTCTTTCGATACAATATTTCAATCAGGTTATCAAATCAAAACCTTGGTTGGCCGAACCATATTTCTACCGTGCTGTGGCAAAAATCAATTTGGATGATTATAAAGGAGCTGAAGAAGACTGTACGCTTTGTCTTGAACGGAACCCTTTCCTGGTACAGGCATATTACGCACGTGGTATTGCCCGTCAGAGTCAGGAGAAATTTGACGAAGCAATAGAAGACTACAGGAAAGGTTTGGAGTTTAAGGCGGAAGACCGCCAGATGTTGGTGAATATGGCAGTAGCCAATATTCAGAAAAAAGATTTTAAGGAGGCCGAAAAGGTGTTTGATGAACTGATGACGGCCCATCCCAAATATTCTATGAACTATCTGACCCGTGGTGCGATGTACACCGAGAAAGGCGATACGGTCAAAGCACTTGCCGACTATGATAAGGCGATCAGTATGGACCCCTACTATGCTCCCGCTTATGGCAACCGGGCGATCCTGCATTACCAGATGAACAATATGAAAGACGCGCTTGCCGATCTGAACGAGGCCATTCGTCTGAATACCCGTGAGAGCGGTTATTACATCAATAGAGGTCTGGTCCGGTATCAGTTAAAGGATTTGCGTGGTGCTATGGCTGATTATGATCAGGTGGTCAGCATGGACAGCCACAACCTGATTGCCCGCTTCAACCGAGGATTGCTTCGGGCACAGATCGGGGATAACAACCGGGCTATCGAAGATTTCGATGTTGTGATCGAGATTGAACCGGACAACTATATGGCTTATTATAACCGGGCGTTGTTGCGTTACGAGACGGGAGATTATCAAGGTTCCGTACATGACTTCGATGTCGTGTTGCGGCAGTATCCGAATTTTGTGGCCGGTTATTACAGCCGTGCGGAAGTGAAGCGGAAAATGCATGATGAGGTCGGTGCCGACCGTGACTACTGGACTGCCTATAATATGGAGCAAAAAAAGAAGAACGGGAATGCTTCGGGAAATGCGGTCGCTTCCCAAAATGGCAACAATACCGGTACGCAATTGGCCGATCCGGCATCAAAGGATGAAAATACGCGTGAACAGTCGGATAAGAATATCGATAAGTTCAACCGTCTTGTCGTGTATGATGAAGAAGAGGTACGTAAGACGAAGTATAACAGCGAAATTCGTGGACGCGTGCAGGACCGCAATGTGCGTGTGGATCTGGAACCGATGTTTGTCCTGACTTATTACGAAAAAGTCGATCCGGTAAAGAAGTTGGTTTATTATGATAAGATGGTGGAAGTTTACAATTCCCGTCTGGTACTGGAACGTAAGCTGCGTATCACAAATGAAGAAGCCGCCCTTACGGAAGACCAGGTTGCCGTACATTTTGCATCTATCGATAATTTTTCGGCCCGTATAGTGAAGAATCCGAACGATGTGGATGCCTATTTTGGACGGGCTTTGGATTTTATGCTTGTACAGGACTTTACCGAAGCGATTAAGGATTATACAAAGGTGATCGAATTGGATCCGGATTTTGCTATGGCTTATTTTAACCGGGCTGTCGTCCGGTATAAACAGCTTGACTATAATATGTCGCAGGCTGCCAGCTCGCAAGACGATTTTTCTGCTATGAGCATGAACCTTAAGATGGGTAAGAATCCGACGGTTGTTCGTACTCCGGCAACATCTGATCCGGCTTCCGCATCCTTGAAAGACAATAAGCGAGCTTACGAGCATGAAATGATTACGAGGGATTATGACATGGTGATCAAATTGAATCCGGGCTTCGTATATGCTTATTTCAATCGTGGAAACCTGCGTTGTGCGCAACGCGATTTTCGTGCTGCCATCCAGGATTACAGCGAGGCGATCCAGCGTGATCCGGAATTTGCCGAGGCTTATTTCAACCGTGGATTAGCACGCCTTTCGCAAGGAGATGCCAACCGGGGAATCGCCGATTTGAGCAAGGCCGGAGAGTTGGGTATCATCAATGCTTATAGTATTATCAAGCGTATGACAAGCAATTGATCCCCCCTTATTGTAAAAAACATCTTGAAAATGACTTGAACCTCATCCGCCAAATGTTCTTCGAACAGTTGTTTACGGATCGAAAATAATGCCTTTGGGAGGCCATTCCCGTGAGGTGCGCGGTTTTTCCTCCCAACGACCGTCTTCATCGCCACGAAGTCCGACTTCGTATAGAGTGAATCCGACAGCCCGGAGCGATGAAGACGGTCGTCGTGGAAATAAGGGTTCGATTTCCTTGAAAAGACCCTTCGAATCCGGGCAATATTCCTTTACCCTCCCTTTGTTTTTCCAAATATTCAACTCACCGGCAGTTCCGGTTTTTCGAAGTGTAAGAATATGGAAGATAAGATTACCAAATGTCATGCAATTTCTACCTCTCCGGCGGACTGTTCGCTGGTATGTTAGGAAAAGCACTGTTTAGGTGGAAGAAAGGTCGGCTGAAATTGTGTTTGTTTTCTCTCGAAATAGGAAAAACAGGGGTTATTGTAAAAATCTTGATAAATAAAACCGCTTGTTATCACTAATATGTATTATTGTCAACAAAAAACAGAGGAATAAGAGAGGATATTCGTAATATTGCATTTAGAACAAACGCTATAATAATGAATAGAAACATATACGTTATATTTTTGTCGTTAGCCTTCTGTCTGATTGCTTGCCGGCAGTATCCCCATATCCAACCCCTTTTGCAGGAGACGGAAACCTTAATGGGGAGCCGGCCGGACAGTTCTTTAATCCTTTTAGAGTCCATCCCGTCCCCAGAAAAACTCTCAGAGGAAGACTATGCCACCTGGTGTCTGCTGATGACGCAGGCGCGGGATAAAAATTATGTGGAACATATGTCGAATTCGGTGATCGGGGTGGCGGTACGGTATTTTGAGAAACAGGGTCCGAAGGACAGATAAGTTTATTTTCCTTTTTTCTTTATTCTATGTATTTCTATTTTTAGGTGTTAATACTCTGACGAATGGATTAGATTTTCTGTTTACTATACCATTTAATTTTTTAGGTGTATATGTGTCTTATCTCCTTGTTTTAAAACAGTTGGATGTGAAAAATAAATTGGCAGATAAAATATGTGTAGCTTTTAGTTCAAAAAACGGATGTAATGCAGCATTGGAATCTTCTGTATCTAAATTGTTTGGGATTCTTCTCTGATCCAGGCTACCTTCTACTATCGCTTTTACTTGTTCCGTGCCTTGAAAAAGGTCGGTTTGGCCGATCGGTATGCGGAGATAGAAGGAAAGAGCCCTCACCCGGCAGGGCTTATCGAAGTCAGTTTGAAGAAAAACGGCAAAGGACTTTCCGGCCATATCGTTTTACCGGCTTTGCTGAGCGGAACGTTTGTCTGGGGCGAGCAGCAGTTGAATCTTGTTGGCGGCAGGAACACGATCGCTCATCTTTTTCCGTTGGCAAATTAGCATATCTGTAAATAGCGGACCTACGATTGACAATTTGTTAGAGTTGCCACTCGTAGGTCCGCTTACATCCGTACGTTTATCCTGATCGTTTGTCCCGATTGTCTGGATAGTTTTCCAAAACCATTCAGATCATTTGAAAAATCATTTAGATGATCCTGGGAAGACGGTACGGAATCGTGCTGTTTTTAAGCCTAAAATAAGGAAAGCAAGCAAAGCGTACGTTAGGAAAATGGCTCTAAGTTTGTATCAAAAATAGACAATATCCCTTCCTGAAATAGAGCCATTTTGTAAATCTGTGATTAGTAGGCATATATGGAATATGTTGTTTGTTAAAAATATTACACCCTTGTGTGTAATTTGAATTAAATGGGATATAAAATCGAATTAGATGCAGCAGTAGTTTCGATTTGGACCAATGGTTTTTTTAGGAAAATGGACAATAAGGGAGAGGAGGAGGTTGAAAACTACGTTTGTTTCCTAAGCTAACGTTATTTTGATGCGGTTGCCCTGTATATAAATAGACAGCTGTGGGGAAAATGTGGGGAAAAATTAGATAATTAAAAAGGCTAAATGACTGGAAATAATCACTTAGCCTTTTAATCCGTACCCAGACCCGTACTTCGTAATTGCTGCGCCCATCATTCAAGACTGTCAAATCGGGTCTTTCCTGTCAAGCCAATGATGCCTATGCGTATGCCAAACACATGGATTACGGATTTCTCGTTCCGTGAACAAACACTTTATCCGCAACTCTGCTATGTGGTGTATTGGCTTAACTCCATTTCTATGGGCAACACTTTTGTTGCAGATTTCAAGCAGCTTTTATCGAAATACCCATCAGTAAGAACTCGTTTATTAGGCTTTCCTCATAATTGGGAACAAGAGCCTTTGTGGAGATAAAATAATTGCCCTGTTTCTTAAAAAGCACTGGGGCAAACCAGCTCCGTCTTTAATTGTTTCCAATAAATGGATTGTTTCAAGCCCCTATAGAAAGAGAACAAAAATTCCTGTGTGAAAATTAATCTACGACAAGGAGCAAGCAAGGAGCAATATCAAACAAAAATCAATACCTTTGCAGTACATATGAGATAGACCAAAACAAAAGTGGAATATCGGAAACGAATAGCAAGGAAAAGAGAAGAAACGACCCAAGTTGATGTCCTTTTTGAGTTAATAATCAATAAAAGCGTTAAATCTTCACCTTTTAGAATGTGCAATTAAAAATAACAACCATATTTCTGACTTATTATCTATAAAATATTGAGTAATAATCGGTTGTAAATACTACAAATAACTCAAAAGACACGATTCCTTATGCCGTTCGCCCAGGGCATAAAAGATTGTGGGGTGAAGACTGTGAAGCTAACGACAAGGATATAGCTCGCCACGTTGTATTTACAGGCAATCATCCGACATGCTATGTCGTTCTTCGTTTCAAGAAGGATGCAGGTTCAAGCGAATTTGAGAACGATGAACAGTTGGTATATTCACTTGGCGTTGTCCTTAAACGTGCTTTGGCTTTAAGTGAGGGTATAGATGGAGGCGAGGTGGATTTTGGCATTAAGCAGGAAATCGATTCTTGGGTACTCTTCATATATGATACTGCTAAGGGTGGATGTGGATATTCTTTGAAACTGATGAACCCTGTCCACTGTCAAGAAATCTTCGATGTGGCAAGAAAGATGTTGGAGGAATCTGCATGTACATGTCATGTGGATGGAGGTGCTTGTGCAAAGTGTTTGGTAGATAGAAATAATTATTGCTATGCCAACCTTCTATCCAAAGCAAAGGTTCTTGATTGGTTAAACAGACAAAAGAACAAGGCTCTTGAAATCCCTCAATCTGTAAAGAATGAAAGTCCTAATGCTAAGGTGGTATACCTGTCTATGAAAGCTGTATTACAACAATCTATTGCAGATTCTGATGTAAAAGAAATCACGCTCTGTGTATCTGACATCACAGATGATACAGCAGTTACAGACTGGTCGAGTGTCCGCTCTGAGATGGGTAAATACATCAACAGGGCTGTTACTACAGGGAAAACTGTAAATCTGAATGTTGAATATCATCCAAAATTGTATTCTTCTATTACAGAAAAACTACCTTTTATAAACTTGAAAGATAAGTTCCCTGATTGTAATGTACAATTGGTAAAGGATATGGGTGAGTTTAAGACTGCTATTGTTGTGAAGTCAGATACAAGGATTCGTAGATACTTCACTGAAAAGAATCATGCAATCTCATTCTCAAACAATTGGGGTAAGGATTGCAGCCATATCTTTGTTGATGAAAATCCTGCAACCTTTGCAAAACAGGATGAACCTACATATGTTGTTTCACCTAATCAGGTTGTGCGAGAAGGACTTACCGATGCAACCATGTTCCAAGTTCGCAACTATTTCAGTCACGCGATAGCACCATCTGTATTAAAGAAACCGGACATAGACATGATGGTTGAAGTATTGGGTGGTAAACATGTGGATATTACATTCAGTGATATGTACGTGAATAGTGCTTTGGCAAGTCTGATGTTGGTTTATCTCATTGATGAGATGAAGAAACTCTTTGGATTTACCATCGACAATGTCACTCTGCAACTTGACTCTCCTAAGAGAAAATGTAATAACGATCGATTCAGTGATTGGACTTATATCAATATGAATTTTGAAAGCAAAGATGATGCTGATGAATATACAGATAATCTGTTTAATGAAGTTCTTGGTGTAGATCCAGAGCATTCCTTCAATGATGCAGACCATCATCGTTGGCTTAAGATTGAAACCGCTGATGGTGGCAAGGTAGAGATTCGTCCTGACCATGGTATTAGTGGCGGCTATAAGTCTAATAGTAAATATATGAATCTTGATTCTCTAAATGGTTCAGTTAATGTAACGAGAAATAATGAGGATGTCCTCTATTATGTTATCATTCAAAAGGCTAACTAATCATGCTCACAGAACAACAGAAAGCGATACACAAAGAGTTCCGTACTTATCTTCGTGTTAATGAAGGTATGAAAGGAACTATGTTGAATACTTTAGTCAATGCGGCAGAAAATAATCTGCCAGCATTGATTAAAGAACATATTCGTGTAGATTTTGAATGCATATACGATGATCTATACACAATAGAGCAATTGCTATCTTATTCTGCCAAAATCAAATCAGACGAAGAGATACTTGCAGCTCCCTATGGTTATATTTCTTCTAAATCCTTGGATGCCTACATCCGTTTCTATGCCATGAAACTTGGCGTAGATTTGGATAGTTTTACTAATCCTGATGTCGATGAACCTTCAATTGATGAGACAGAGGAAGAAGCGGAGAAACGACAGGTTGAAGGTCGTGTAACTGAGGCAAAAGTGCTCCGAAGACAACGAAATCGTGCCGCAAGAGAACGTTGCCTTATTGAATCAGGATATAAATGCTATATCTGTGACTTCAACTTTGAGAAAGTTTATGGTGAGATAGGCAAAGGTTTCCTTGAAGTTCATCACAAACGTCCTATATCGACATATGATGAAGAACATGAGATTCCTCAATCAGAACTTGTCGCTTTATGCTCAAATTGCCATTCTATGGTTCACAGAAAAAAAGAGGCAATGGATGTAGATGAACTCAAAAGTATTGTACAGAACAAACGTAATAATTAAATCCTTCAAAGAAGTTTAGACTAAACCAAATATGGATTTGAAAAACTGTATATTTGAAGAGCTGCTGAAGGCTGCACAACCTAAACGCGGTCTATTTGTGATACCATTACCTACTGGTTCTGGTAAGACATATAATTCATGCCTGTTGATGGCAGAAGAATTGAAGAAAGAAGATGCCCGTCGTATCTTCTATGTCACAGATGCCAAGAAACAGTTGGATGCAACAATCGAAGACATAAGGAAGAATTTAACCAGGAGCGGTATCAAGCTTCAGAAGCATGATATTCTTCGTGTTTATTCGCAAGAAGAGCAATGGGAACGAGCGTTTACTGACCCTGCCATCCTTCAGAGGATGGAAGCAAATCCTCTTTTTCAAGGGGATAAGGCTTTTGCTAATTTGAAACGTCTTTATACTTATAATGATGTAACAGAAGAAATTACTGAGGAAATTGCAAAGAATCGTTCGCGTCTTATTGATAAAGTGCGCAAAGAAGCCCTTACTCCAATTCGTCAGAAATATAAGAATGAAACTGACGAGGTTATAGCCTCGCATATCCTTCGAGAATATTCAGTACTGGAGGAACTATACCCAGAATTGTTATTTTATAAGAGTAAGATCGTTGCGTTGACAGCATCCAAGCTGCACACAACAGCTTCACCTAAATTGGTGCGTAAGGGCACACAGCCTTATTGGAAGCATATCGAGGACTCACTTGTCATTATTGATGAGTCCGACCGCGTAAAGGAAGCTGCAATGAAACGTCTCTTCGATTGTGAATGTGGTAGAAGAAGACGTTTTAATTTCTGGGGCTTGTGCTATTTTATCTGTGAGCACTATGAAGAGGTTCTGGATATGCAAAGGATGCCTGAATGGGTTGAACATAAAGACAATATTCAGGCAATGCTTAAAGCGATAAAAAAGAAGAAGGAATATCTGATTGATGACATAGCTCCTCAGAAGATGCTTAGTGGCTTGGAATTGAATGAGAATGTCAATCGCGGCAATTTCATCTTTTATGATGAAGACCAGACATTTTCAGCAGAGAATTTCGTATTGTCCATCCACAACAAGAAAGAGGAGAATGTCTCATACCTTCAACCAAAACAAATGTTGAAGAGCCAGAATGATAAAACCCTATCGTTTGCGGCAAATCGTATCATTCTTTTCCTGAAGAATTTTGTTCAGATAGTAGATAAACATGCGGAAGAGTATGCTCGAATAGAGAATGAACTCCGTAAAAAGAAAAGCTACGAGACTTCTGTAGATCTTGAGAGTGAGCGTGCCTTTGACCATATTATTAAATATATGGGTATAAATGAAGGTAATACAGAATACCGTCAGGCTCTACAAGAGTTGCGTTGTGGAACAAACTTTGAAACTCCTCACTCAAAAGACCAAGAGGTCGAGAGCAGATCTATCTATGATAAAGGTATAAGTTTCATAGAGGTGTACTCTCTTGACAATGACCGTTATTCTTGTTGTTTCGATTATCACGAAATGAGGTGTATGCCTGAGAACGTGTTGCTCGATATGGTCAACCATAACCGAGTAATCATGTGTAGTGCTACGGCTGACAGTCAGAGTCCAGTTCACAACTACGACTTCAACTATATAGCCAAACAAGGCGTAAAGGTTGAGAAGATTGACAATGATGCATTGCGAAGAATCGAAGATTATATAGCCCTCAATTATGCCAATCCTGACGTAAAGTTCTCAATTTATAAAGAGGAAAATACAAATCCAAAAGAAAAGATTGAGGTGTATCTTGGCAAATGTAATCAAGCTGTCAAAGATTGTCTTGACTTCGTTTCTACCGACAAGAACACCTTTGATAAGAACAATTCTGCCAGAATGGTGAATATGCTGAGCCACTATATGGATTTTATTGAAAATCCTGACGCAAAGGCATGGCTCTATTTTCAGCCATTCTCATATACAGGTAAGAGTAGTATCGGTATAAAGAAGGCACTGAACATTTTTCAACAAGCAAGAATAACCAAGCGTGGAGAAAAATTCGATAATGATTCAATGGATGAACATGCCATTGATGATGGGAACACACGCAGATATTCAGATATATATCCTAAACTGAATGTATGCTTCCTTAGTGGAGAGCATTTCAAGAGGGACTTGGAGGAAGTAGAGAAGTTGTTGAAGGAAGATCCTAAACTTAAGATGTTCTGCTTCGTATGTTACCAGTCAGGTGCAGTGGGCGTAAATTATCTGTTTGAAACGGATAGCAAATACAGAAAAAAACATTGTCTAGAAGCTCCAAATACCAAAGATCGTAAAGATACACGATGCAATTTCGATGGTATCATTATGGATAAGCCCACAAACTTTATCCCTCTGATTGAAGTAGATGACTACCTAAAGGCTTGTATATCATTGAGTATATTGGGCACAGACAACCAATTAGAACTCAAAGAAAAATCTGATTTCCAACGTGCATTGCTTCGACGCAGACACCACCGTGTTGTTGATGAACTGAGCGAAATCATGAAAGGTCGAGAGATTCAAATCAAAGCTGTATTGAAAGAAACTCCTGCTTTTGATGCTTTTTGCCTACGATGGGCTGTACAAGCTTTGGGGCGTATAACTCGCTCAACCATCTACAATAAGTCTGTTCATATTGCTATTGGTGAGGATATGGCTTACTCTATGGTAACGGCAAAGAAACCAGAGGTACAGACAGACCTGCTCAAACATGTTTTGAAAGCTATCAATGAAAATCAAAATATCATTGACCGCTTTGAGGGCAAAGAGGAGGAATCGGATATTACGTTCAACAATGATGAGCATCGTAGAGATAGATACATCAGTGAGTTGGTCGGTATAAGTTTCAAGGGTACAGATAAGTATGCCTGTCAGATACGTGAAAGATTACATTCGATACGTGAGTATGTAATGAAACATCCTGAGTTTGACGATAGAAACGATATTGACCCGTCAATGCGAATGTTCTATATCCAGTCTGTTGAAGCACAAGCAAAAAATCGAAGTTATTCAGATGCAAGTGTACATCTGGATGCAATCATGAAGCAAGGGTTCATCAGACAATACTTTGAGACTAATGGATATTGTACGTCTTGGAAAGGTAAATCATGGGTTATTTCGCCACAAGTTATTCAACAGGTATATACAGGTTACTTTGGAGAGCAAGTGTTCAAGGCAATTCTTGAAGGTATTAAGGAACAAATGGACACCATTACAAATCGTTATAACAAATGGTTATACTTGTTCCATATTTCAAGTTGCTAAGATAACAAAAAGGGAGTGTAGTTATGCTCCCTTTTTAGTTTGATCCCAATTTATCTTCCATCCTATTTTTAGATATAATATAATGAAGAAATATCCAATGAGAGAATAAGAAATAATATCTGCTATAGTATTTATTGTTGGAGTTACTATACTAAAATTAAACAGTCCGATAATTAACATACAAACTTTTAAAACACATCCAACAAAGGCTATTAATGCTGCTGTTCCAAATTTTACAATCTTCATTTTTTCAATGCTTTTTCAAATAGTGAATATGTCTTAATTAGTTTCTTTGCGTTCTTTTCTTTTATATCAAAATCGTAATATCCATCATTGGTATAAATCCTAATAGCAGTCATTGTTTTATCTTTGAAAACCGAACAGTTTCCAATCAAAGTTAATTCAACTCCAAGCAGATTCATTCCAAAAGCAACGACAGCCCCACCTCCAGGTGTAGATAAAGTATAATCTTTGTTTTTAAAATTGTAAGTATTTCCATCTTTGTCAAGAAATACAATATCAGCATCAGAATCAACGGATAAGACTTCTTTACTGCACCATCTTAACTGGGCAAAATCCAATCCATGATCATGTGCAAAACGTAACCAAATGTTTTTCCCAATAGGAGATACCATCATTACAGATTCAGAAGATATTTTTTCAAAAGAAGTATATACTTTTTTCTCTTTGGAAAATTTGTCTACTTCGTTTATTTTCAAACTTTGTCCATAGACAGAAACACCTATAAGTAAAGAGGCGCATAATAAACAAATTCGGCTGTGCATAATCTAATAATATTAATTTTTGCACAAAAATATAAACTTATATTTTTATCGCATTAAATCTAAGTTATTTTTATGTAATGTTAACTATTTGAAGAATATGCTTTTAGTAAAATAAAATTGCAAAATTAAACAGGTGCAAAGATATTATAGAGCCATTTTATACAATGAAATTACGATGATTATGGAAGTGGCAATTATAAATGGTAGATAAGTGTTAAATCTATCTGCTATGGCCATGAGCATGAATCAACATTAATGTTTGATACAGAAGAAGAGGCATTGAAAGTTACTAAAGGATACATATATTTATCTTAACAAAATGACAATGAATGGAGTATATAAAGAATGGGAAAAGGCGATAAGTCATTTAAATAAATAGTCCTTGTGCACCCTTATCTCTATTTAGCAACTTCCAAAACACTATTTTCTATTTGGGAAAAGGAATAAGGGTAGCCTTGTTTGCTAATGCCATTGTGAGAGCCATAAATGACACTGCATCACATTTTCCTACAATCGGCTGTTGAGCTAACTCATAGAAAATACCTACGTGATAATGATTTTCATCCTCCACGTTCCTTTTAACCCTTGCCGTACAATCCATTATATCCTGAGTATGAATAATACCAACATTTAATGTTGCATATCCAAACACTTCATCGCCAGGAGTGCGCGGAGGAAAAGTCACATTTTCTCGTGTGGGAGTCTTGTGTAAAGTGCGCCATACGGATAGATATTTCTCCCATTTACCACTGCGTAATTGTTCTAAGAAAAACGCATTACGGCTTATCCTCCCTTCTTGAACCATTGTTGGAGAAAAAAGGATACGGGCAACTTCTTCTGATTCATCAACATCGTATAATGTTTGAGCCATATTAAGTAAAATAGCCAAATAGGTTGCTCATAGCAATGAGAGCCTCAACCGCTTTATCTATATTAAATTCCCTCTGTTCCATTATAGAATCTCCTGATTCTTTCATGGCAACATACGAGAAGTCTTTGTTTCCGACACTCATTGCCGCAATCTCTCGTTCTTTGAACTCAAAGGAAATAGTGCCGTTAGGTGACGGAAAGACATTCCACAACCGAAGAATCGAATCAGGGGTATCCATTACTATTTTACGGGCATTTAAGTATGAATCTCGTTCTATGGGAAAGGCATTGTAACCATCCCAACCCTCTTTGTTCAATTTACAGAAAAAATTAGAAAGTTTCCCTAGCATCTTTTCTTTTTCAGAATAAGAACCTGTAAAAGTCAAGATTTCCTTTTCTATACGTTCAATCTTTACAGGACATACAATATCATTAACACTAACCAAATCACTATTGGAAACATCACTTGTCTCAACATTATCAGACGTACAAGCAACTGCAACTATAGTAGCAAGGACAAATCGTGTTACAACCTTTCTCTTTTTAGCCTTAGGCAAAGATGCTGGAGATAAAAAAGTGTAATCAGTTGTTTCCATAATATTATTGCTGCAATAAATTAATCGTTTTATCTGAAACCATATTACAAAATGCACTGAATATAATATGATTCAATACATCTGCGTTCGCAATTATATCTTTAGTGTCAATATCATAAACAGTTCCTATTAAATCCATTTGAAAATAGAAATTATCTTTATCAACAACTTCAACCAAAAAAGGTACACGAACTTCGCCCCCATCAAATTTTCCAGCCCCCTCAATTGTTATTTTAAACGGTTTGTCACTAACAGATGAGTTAGCAGCAAGCTCTCTGAGACTTTCATCTTTAAAAGATTCATGTAACGCAAATCTCCATGAAGAATAAGCATTGGGAGAAGTCGCTTTAAACAAATTTTTCTTAGAGATTGTCAAAGCCTCTATTTTTTCAATTCCTAAAGCCTTTAAAAATTCAACAAGGCGTTTCATTTTAGGAGCCAAAGTAACTTTATAGCACCGATAGATGCTGGCATCGAGTGTTAACGATGCAGAAGTAGTTGAGAAATTATATCTTTCAACTGCCGTTTCGGCTGATAAGGTTATTCCTCCAACTGTCAGGGTTCCCGGAAAGTATTCAATTATTCCAAAATTTGATTTCAAGAAATGAGTTATTGCTTCTTTATTATTCAACAAAGGTGTTTCGACAAATTTTATACTTGCCGAAACTTCCTGTAGAAAAGTCCGATTAAAGACCTTGTGAGGAATCTCCGAATATGGATTTTGTATAACCATAATTTTAGGTTGCGAAATTAGTCAATTGTAATCATACACACAAATTTTCAAGCATGATTTTCTAAACCTTTCTAAACGATTTGGCTTCATTAACAATCTTTTTCCAATTAAAAGTATGAAGTGCTTAAATTGTTTCACCCCGATTAATCAGAACTTCATTGCTGCCAACGCTTTGTCCCAGCTGGAAATGCACCCCTGCTTCTTCTACTTTATTATACCAGCGTACTAGATATAATATTTAATATATCCAACTGTTTTACGCAATAAATCATATTTGTTTAACTAAATAAAAATAGATAATTTTTCAGAAAAGGTATTCATTTTTTCTTTTCCCCCTTATTCATTGCTTCCAGAATCTTTATCCATGATTCAGGAACTTCCACATCCATGATGTTCCCATCTCCATCTTTTACGATGTATTTATTCTTCTTTTTCTTTTCGTCCTTTGGCTTTTCTTTCTTATCATCCTGCATATCTGTAATCTCCTATATCTAAGTATTGCAAAAGTAATCTAAATCTGTCAGAATCGCTAAGTTTTCTGGTATTAAATCTAAAGACAAATTCATCTACATAGCGTTGCATATATTTCTTGCTTATATGATAATATGTGGCGTATATCCTCTTGAAAACAGACCAAGCGTTTTCTATCGTATTGGTAGTAATCATCACCGTTTCTTTATTATCATTGTAATAAGTAATACCATAATATTTACGCCCGTGATCTACAGATATTTGGTTGTACATTTCGGATACTTCGCCATAATCCCATCCATCAGTATATATTGTACTTCCTTCTTCAACATACTTTCTTATAATTGGAAGCAGCTTGGATGAACCTGTTCCGCTTACTACTTTGGCAACCAAATCCCCATTTCTGCCTATTAGTCCAAAAACAGGAACTTTGTCTTTAAAACTTCTCCCCTGGCATCTCTCCACTTTTTTATCCTTATGTCGGTTTGCATTTTTTCCACCTGCAAATGATTCATCAATCTCAACTTCTCCTTCAAGATAGTAGTCGTTTTCTCCTGTCATAGCCTTACGTATCTTATGTAACATACGCCATGCGGTCTTTTGAGAAACATCAATATCTCTAGATACCTGATAGGAAGATATGCCTCTTTTCCCTTGAGCAAATAACCACATAACATAGAACCATTTAGTAAAAGGAATCTTACTATTTGCAAAACACGTTCCTGTTTTTACTGTGAAATACCTGTTTGTATTCTTGCATTTATACTTATGGTTCTTACACTTATAAACCTTGGAGGTGGGATCAAATGGAGAAACAACTTTGTCACCCCATTTCCATTGTTCGTACAGATCATAACAAGCATTTTCATCCTTTACAATCTGTATAAACTCTAGAAAATTCATTGACTTTTTCATACAGCCTCCTTTTCTTTGATTCTTTTGCAATATAACGATAAAAAGTTAAATATGCAAATAAATACAAAGAAAAGATAGAATGTAATATTATGTTATATAACTTTATAAATTTGATTTGACACAATCAGAAAATATATAATTATAACATTTTGTTATAACTTATTTATCAAGTGTCCATTTGTTCCTTAATGCCTTCTTGAAAATGCAGCATGTAATGTAGGATCACTTCCTGAAAAAATCTGGGAGCGTGCTGACTGGGTAGTCAATGATAAGTTATATGTGGATGTGAAATTTATGTCTGATAGTGACTTTAATCAGCATGTCAACGCCCAGTCTTGGGAGCGAAAAATTCGAGAATGTGGTGGTAGCTATATTGTAATCAATGTTCCTCGATATGCTGGCAACTATTCATTTACTCATACCATACAACTTGAAGGTGGTGCGAACCTGCCAATCATCAATGGTCTGATTGACGTTGAGACAGGTGCTATCCTTGACAAAAACGTTCAGGCAGTCCTCGAAAAGTTAAACATTGTGTAAACAACTATGGAAAAGATAAGAACCAATCATATAAAAGTCAATTTCCTCTGGGATGAGTTCCTGGAGGATTTCGACTTGTACAAAATAGAATACTCCAATGCATATGACTTTGGCAACAACTTAGGTATTTATTGTAAATTGGAAGGATTGTGCCCTAATAGTGCTGTCTGTGCGTTCAATAAGATGGTCAAAGAAGGAAATGCAGATGCCCCAACCAAACATCGCATATTCCTTTTTGCATCGGCAAAGAAGGAAAGTATCACTACAGCCATGCTTCAAGAACGGCTTGAAAAGGTTAATGTTAAGATAAAGCAAATCAGTTATAACCCGGGCTATAGGGAAGGAATTTATCCACACAACATGCTTAACCTGATGCTATCCATGATGCCAAATAGAGACAAAACTCTAAGTTACGCACATGGTAAGCTCATCTGTGGTACTTGTAGTAGCCTGTATAATAAAGGTAAAAAGCAAGGTGAAGAACTCGGTTTACAGTTGGAGTTTGCCTATGGTGGTTTGCTTGAAGCCCATACCAGTACCTTTGCTGAGGCTGATAAGGTTGAAAATTCCAAGAAGAAGGATTCTTTAGTTTACCATCTGGAATTTGGTGATGAACGCATATACTTCTCGTCACAAAAGAAGAAAGGAACCAAAGAGTATTATAATCATCCTTCCATATTCAGAAAGAACAATAAAAATCGTATTCCGTTCTTGGATTTCAGTGATATTGACCATTTGGAGGAATCACAGGCTTATATTATTTCTTCTGTACTGAATGATTTTTTGACTACATACTCTAAATACATTTCGGTATATCCTGTTGTTTATAATGATCCTCAATTATTACAGTCGCAAGAAGCTGAGTTTAAGAATGAAGATGAATTGGTTCGTAATATGCTTTCTTCTTCCTGGATAGACATTTCATGTCATACCAAAGAAGAGGGCGTAGAGGAACGTCGTGCTTTGATAGAGGACAAGTCGAAAGTTTACATCAATAAGTTGTTTAAGACTGGCTTTGAAGGTACTTTCATCAAGACCAAGGGTAAGAATAGAATCTGTATTCGTATCGTTGGAGATAAGGATCAAGAGGCTGAATTGTCAACTGCAAAACGAAGGTCAAAAGATAGACATCGCCTTCAGGAGAAGTTGGATCTAATGGAGAAGCTGATTCCTGTTCAAGATTCAATGATAGGTTCAGAGATAAATGATGCGACAATCAAAAATATCTTTCGCCAAATTCTGATTAAGAAAAGCTGTCTGCAATCAACTTTGCCGCAAGCTATGATTGAGCGTTTTAAGGGATGCGTTATAACCTATGCAGAAAGTAAGGTTAAAAGCAAGGACTACTACTTTGTTCAAATGGCTATTGATAATGATGGTCAGCTTTCTTATAGAGATATTGAGAAAAAAATACCACAGGATGGTGTTATCTCTGTACTGGACGCAAATTTCGAGATGCGCGAATATCAAATACCTGACTTTAAAAAGGGATATCACAAGGATATTATCTATTGTATCGAGAAGGGTGGGGTCAAGTATAATATTTATGATACCGAAGAGTATATCTTCCCGGAATTAGATGAGATGACTCGTGCTTTGAAAGAATTAAAGGACACTATTGTGCCAGCCGAAGCATACCAACTGTTGATGGACAATGTGCAGTCAGTAGATGCAAAGACATTTTGCCAGCAACGTATGCGTGAAAACAAGGATGGTGTTCTACACAATCAGTTCTATAAGGATATTAAGATTATTGGTAAAGAAGACGGAGTTACAAGGGATCTCATGCGCTTGATAACTAAAGAGTACGACATCAAGCAAGGTCAGGACTTCCGAACAGCTTCTCGCCGAGAGGAAACTTTGGGTGCTTGTGTCAATGTTCATTATTGGAAGTATTCACCCAATACATGGATGTATTGTGCAGGTCCAAATCCAAGTGGCAATTTTAGCTCTATTGACAATAAGGTTCATGTTCGAGAATTGGTTTGCGATAAGACTCCTGATGAAGCATTTGTTAATGAGTTGATTTGTTCATTGGGCGATGGTTGGAATAAGATAAATGAGTTCTCTGTTCACCCTTCAATTTTCAAGTTCCTGAAGGAAAGGTTGGAAATGTATAAGGTGAAGGAACAACTCGATGAAATATCCTCAAAGGATTAAGGTAATGAATACATATTTGGTAGAACTGATAAGTGACCTGGATGAACAAGTCTCAATATATGTAGATGCTTATGATGAATCCGAGGCTGAAGCTATAGGTGTCACCATGCTTGAAAATGGTGAGCTCGACTGTGTCGGTCAGATTTGTGCAGCAGCAACAGCTGTATTGGTGTAAACAATAATCCATTAAGAAGATCATGCCATCAATCGTGACAGATACATTCGACTATAACGACATAATCAGGGTTCTTGACTTTGATGAACGGTTCGTCTATCATCAGATGAATGACCTTCAGCCAAAATACTGGCGAATCTTACAGAAGACAAAACCACAAGGATTAAAGATTTATGAACCTGTTATGGTGAAGGGTAATCGTGGGATTGACTACCTGATTTACATGCTTAGCCGTGACTGGGCAATAAGTAAAAAACAGCGAATGCTCGATTATATGTACTTTGGATTGTACCGTCAATCGGATGGGTTCCATCTTGTTGGATTCCTGTACCTCGATTCCAATCCAATGGCAAAGGCAGAGAAGTGTTTCTTTACCCCTCACTTTTTTGACCGTTACAGAGAAAGAACTGGTTTGCCAGCCGACATGTCGAAGATGGATGTGATGAAGGATTGGATTATGAAGAACATCCATCTTAATTCAGATGCTCAGGGCAGTGAGAAATATCCAAATGGCATCTTCTGTGCCTACCCAAGTGGTATCGCCCTTGGTAGAGAACTCCCTGATGGAAACAGCGAAATGAAGACCTTCATCACCTACGAAATGCTTCGAGGTGAGCAGATCGAAAAAGGTGAAGCTCAGAGCAAGGCTGCTAAGCAACAAGAAGAGCAAGAGCATAAGAATCGTAATGACATTGTTGAACGGCTTGCCAGATACAAGAAGGCAGGATTGATGTACTGATAAAACATAAAGACCATAATGAGAATACTGATATTCGATACAGAAACAGGAGGTACAAATCCTTACGCGAATGACATATTGCAGTTGTCATTCCAAATCGTTGATGGTAATACATTCCAGACAATACGTGAGGTAAACTACTATTTCCCATGGCCAGAGAATAAATATCGTGTGCAATGGGGAGCTGTTCAAGTGAATGGTTTGACAGAAGAGTTTCTTGCTACACAGGTTTTGTCTGATCGATATGAAGCCCTCAATGATTTTATAGACGAATTGATTGAATGTGATTTGTGTGTTGCCCATAATGGCGATTTTGACAAAAACTTTATCAATGCTACTGCAAGACGTGAAGGAATCTATCCATTCGAGTGGCCGAAGATGATTGATACGATGAAGACTACTGTAAACCTGTGTCAGCTTTCGTCAAGGGGATGTGGACGTGGCAACAAGTGGCCAAAGCTCATTGAACTTGCAGAATGTCTGAGAATAAATACCGATGATATTAACTTGCACGATTCGAGTGCCGACGTAGAGTTGACCAAGCGGTGTTTTTTATACCTGCTTGAACGTAAATTCTATAGATTATAAGGCTAAAGTATGCCCTTAACTTTTCACACATCTTCAATGAAGTAGATATGAAGAATGTACCAGGAGCACACGCCAATGTAGGTGCGAAGATTGGTGGAGCCTTGCTTGCAGGACTCGCCGTCATGGGTGAACTGGCACATGGTCATCACAGTGGTCCTTCCGTGTTCATGGAGCATCATCATCATGAGCCAGACCCCCGACCACATGTCTATTTCAAGCCTGGTGTTAACTCTCCGCAGGAACTTGCAGCACGAGCTTTCGATGTAGGTCTCAACGCTGGTGAACATGGCGTAGGCTTGGGTCACAGCAGATAAAAGACACGTAAACATTGGTATAATCGACTTATGGCAAAACTTACTTACGACGATTTCAAACAACGTCTCAACATTCAGGACGTACTGGTAGATGCAGGCTATACGCTCAACAGGCGTGATGGCTTGCGCTATCCGTCGTATGTGCGTCTTGATAGTGACGGCAAACGCATACGTGGTGACAAATTCATAGTTACCGCCAATGGTCAATGCTGTTTTCAGCCTCCTGTACAGAGGAACTACAATGTCATCGGCTTCATCAAGGAGCATCCTGAAATGTTTGCCGACTATACTCTAGGTATGGATAAGGACAGACTTGTTAATCTTGTTTGCAACAGACTTCTGAATAACCCAGTAGAAGACAGGGAAACAAAGATTGTCACAGAACGACAGCCCTTGCCAGCCTTCCGACTTGATGAGTACAAGCTTCACAAGTTCGAGGGCAGTAACAAGGAGTCACAAAAGCCTTTTTACCCTTACTTCAAGCCAAGAGGTCTGAATCTCAGTACCCAGTATGCTTTCAGAAAGGACTTCTTCCTTGCAGAGCGTACTACGAAAGGCGGTCACGTCTATAAGAATCTGTCATTTCCGATGACTATACCAGGCAAGGATGACAAGATTGTAGGCTTGGAGGAGAGAGGCAGAATGAAACAGGACGGATCTTCGCACAAAGGTATGGCACGAGGTTCCAATGCCAGCGAAGGACTATGGATGTCAAGCCCAGAGGATACCCGACTACAGGATACCCGAAGGGTGTTTCTCTTTGAAAGTGCATACAATGCAATGGCATTCTATCAGTTGCTGATGGGTAAAGACAGCAATCTCGATGCCGAAGGCAAGAAGGAACTTGCTCATGGAGTCTTTGCTTCGACAGGTGGCAACCCATCTGCCCGACAACTCGAAGGACTGATACGTACAGCCAAGGATGCAACCTTTCATCTTGGTTTCGACATGGACGAAGCAGGACAAAAGTTTGCAGAGCAGTTCAAGGCTTTGGCAGACAGGGAAGGAGTTTCGAGAGACCGTATTGTTCAAGAGGAACCATCTGAAGAGTATAAAGACTTCAATGATGAGCTTCTGGATCATAAGATTTCAGCTGGTATCGATTTCGATTCTGACGGCGATGTAGAAGTCAATGAAAGTGAAGAGAAACAGTATCATAGACACAGGTAATTGCCATGCAACAAACAGTAAGACGATTCAATATCATTACGATACGTCCACATTGGGCACAGTACATCAATCACAGGGCTTTATGTTCCTTGTGAGTCTTATACTGTTTCTTGTTGCAGGTCATGATGCCATTCCAATGAAGATGCCATTCCTGATAATGGGAAGTGTTGCTTTGCTCACTATGCTATATGGGTGTCTTTATCTCAGTAAGCTTCGATTCATCATTACGGCAGAACAACTTATCATCCAGCATGGTGTTTTTCACAGGAGCAGCGACTACATTGAGTTGTACCGTATAGTGGATTTCAGCGAACAGCGTGACATCCTTGAACAACTCTTCGGATTGAAAACTGTGAGTATCTATAGCGGTGACAGAACCAATCCGAAGCTTGACATTTACGGAGTACAGGAGAAGGTGAATGTGGTTGGAATCATCAGAGAACGAGTAGAATACAACAAACAACGCAGAGGAGTTTATGAAATTACAAATAGATAATCGAATGTATGGCATGGGTGACCAAAAGGACAACAACCGTTGGCTTATGGTGGCACTCCTAGCAGTTACTCTTCTTTGCATTTGTCATGGAAGGGCAAGTGCTCAGATTGTATCGAGCAACCCTCTGGAGTATGTAGCCCTTGCAGAAGGCAATGAGCTTCCTGATTGAGCTGTTCTTCTCGTTCTGCACATTTACCTTCGAGCCATTGCTGCTTCTCCTCTTCTTCTTCTTTGATTCGTGCATTATAATCTTCATTGAATTGAAGGTTCTTTTCACGTATCTGGTTTTCGAGGTAAGACAGCACCTGATGTTCTGACCAACTTGGGTTAAGTTTCTCGACAAGGTTGATGAGATTTCCTCCATCTCTAGAGCCGAAGTCATGCCAAAGATTATCTTTGGTATTGACAACAAAGGACGGATCACTTTCTGAGCGCAAAGGGGAATTATAGAAAACATTCTTTCCTCTTTTGGTGCCAGAACCATAATTGTTTTCCTGCATCCATTGATAGATGCTGACCGATTTGATTTCGTCTATAGTCATAATCTATTGTATTATGCATACGTGCATGTGCGCGTGTGCGTATGTGTGTATATATACCCTTTAAACCTAAACCTTAAACCTGTTTATCAGAATCAGGTAGCGGATTATCAAAACGTTCTGAATTATAGGCATATCCATTATCTTCCTTGACAATTATACCTTTGCTTGTAAGAAGTTTAATCAGGTTCTTGACTTCGTTCATGCCTCGTTTGTAACCGGCTTATTCATAGGCTTTGGCTACGGCATCAACAAGTTCGTTGTATTTGGACAACGTCTGCTCCTCGAGCACCTTGCCTAGAATCTCCTGATGAATTTCTTTCTCCAGACCCACTAACGCCTTTTCCTTACGCTTGACAACTGTAACTGAGAAGCCAGAATCAAGGACTGGCAACTTGTTGTCATCAATATGGAAGGCGAATGTACTGAACTCCTTATCTCGCATGTGCATCGGTCTTACCTCGCTGATACTGTTGTTCTGAGTATTCTTACTGATGACAAGGACAGTCTCTGCCTTGTTCTCCAGCTCAGTACCGATATGACCACGAGGGTTGTTGTCATTCTTGTTCAAATGGAGTACAGTATGGATGTGCAGCTCATATACACTTGTCCAAGCCATAAGTACCGTCATTACATCTGTGGCTTCCTTGCCGTTGTTGATGTCATACATGAGGTCTCTGAGTCCGTCGATGATAACAAGACCGACTTCATCATGCTTGCGTAAAGCATAATCAATGAGAGCTATTCGCAGTTTCGGAGTATATTCGCGCAACCCCCAGAATAGTAAGCGGCAATCATCCTTCTGCAATGAAAGACCTGAGAGTTTGTAAATGCGCTCCAGGACATTGTGACAATGGAACTTGCTTTGCTCTGTATCAAAGTAGAGGATCTTGCGTTTGCCTTCAGGGAGGTCAGCTCTGTAGTTCAGAACAGTGGTGTTTGTCACAGCTGCTGCTACCATTGCTGAGATATTGAAGGTTTTCTTGCTCTTTGCCTTACCTGTGGATGCATTGAAATTGCCGAAAGTGGCAATGGTACAGTCACCGACAAACAGGATTTTAGGAGGAATAGTAATCTTATCAGTCGCTTTGATCTCGCCTTTGGACAAGTAGGATTCCAATTCTTTATCGCTAAAATTATCCTTGTTGAGCATGGACACTTCGAGCGATTGGGATTCCATGTTGTCGGGAGTAAGCTGTTCTTTACTATTTTTTGTCTTCATTGTTCGTTTTCTTTTTAGTTTTCTTGCCGATGTCCTTGACAGAGATAGCACATCTGTCAAGCAACTCAACCAGACGTGAGTCTGGTAAGTTCGAGCCATCAATACTATTCTTCTTCGGTAATTTTTTCTTCTTCATTGTCAATGGAGTCATTAGATTCTGGAGTTATAGGATCATTGTTTTCAACCACAGGGTAATAGTGATTCTGTTTTATCCAGTTCACAAGTTCTTTCTTTTCAAAGAATATCATCTTACCACGAGGTTTGAAGTGTGGAATCTCTCCATTACAGGTAAGCTTATAGAGAAGACTTTGTGAAATATCCAGATATAACCCCACCTCTTTCATATTCAGAATGTCTTTGGTGGAATAGAGTGCTTCATTGATTTCCTTGAAACGCTCATTTATTACATCTGGCTCTACAGTTTTCAGTTCCTTGACCTGCATTTCAAGCAGCTCAATTCGCTTTTCAAGTTTTTCGAGTTCTTTTTTGTTTGCCATATATATGATCTTTTTTGTTAAATTTTGAGGGAGCCACCCTCGTATCTCGAACCGATTCGGGTGCAAAGTTAAAGTCTATGACTGACAAGCATTCATACCACTACGACACATGATTTTGTATATCGTTATTATGTCGCACCTATGCTTTCATTTGTTTGACTTTGTTTGCAGATAAGCAACATTTTTGCACGTAATCATGGTGCAATTATCAATGACTATAGGGTAAAATGTGGTGTGTTATCATTTTTTAATCTGTAGTGAAGATAGGCTTCACAATACGAACTTACCTTTGCACCACCACCATGACAAATAATAAATGATAGTGTAGATGACAAATACGAGACATTCGATTAAAAGAAAGGCACATTAACCTGTGCCACATAATCATATTTTAATAACCCATTTTTTAACACGAAAAGAAAATGAAACGGTTAAAAAACAACTCCGTGCTCTCTCTTTTTGTGTCCTTGCTGTCTAAGCTGTAACAAAAAAGTAGAGAATGAGTTGCCAGATAATGAACTCAGGCAACTGTATCGTGCTGCCTACGGGCAGTACCAGTGTGTAATCCTCAATGGCGAAAAGGCATACAATCGCTATGTGAATGATTTCTTTGCCTACCATCTTCCTTCAGTAGGCTTGAATGAAGCTGACATGTGCCTACACGTCATGCATGTGTTCGCAGTCAGGGAACTTCTTGAACTTCGACGTGACCTTGTGGACGTATTTTTCACAAAGGACAAATTTGAGGAAAAGGACTATCTGAAGATGGATAAGCTTTTCAATTCTAGAAAGGCGATCGATGTCAAACCGATTGCTTTGGCAGACTTCTCGGACGCTCAGATTGAGAAGCTGAAGGTTTTCGTCAACTCCAAGGATATATTCGTGGATGAGTTGGAAACAAACGACATCAAGAAATTATTCGCTTGCAAGTTAGAGCATCCTCTTCAGGCAAGCAGCAATAGAAATGTTGCCATCTTCCTGGGGTGGCTTCGCTATTATAAGAAGGTGTGTCAAAATGCGCACCTTCTTTTTTTATGCACAAAGCCCCGACTTTCACAAGCAGGGGCTTTGTTATT